>Ga0209142_1000242_pt1 | contig 47052 bp, 39 predicted proteins | sample SaaInlV_120m_DNA_FD_184678 | JGI IMG/M metagenome (GOLD analysis project Ga0209142, IMG submission 184678) | Marine microbial communities from expanding oxygen minimum zones in the Saanich Inlet - Saanich Inlet SI074_LV_200m_DNA (SPAdes) (version 2) | ecosystem: Environmental > Aquatic > Marine... | reverse complement strand
AGAGAGTGGCTCGGCACTGCTAATTTCTTTTAAGGGGGTTGATCAGCAGGTGCTATTGGTCTGTATTAGTAAAAAACGTGCCTACTTCAATAAAGAGCATTTATCGCTGATGCGGCGAATGGCTCCCATCTCCTCTCATGCACTCCACACCCTCTATCTTAATGAGCAACTTCAGAGTGAAATTGATGAAAAACACCGTTTTGAAGAGTATGCCGCCTTTCAGTCTGGTATTGCCGAGATGAGCATATCAGTACTCCACAATATTGGTAATGCGGTGACAGGCGTGGACGGTAATATTTTAAAGATAGAGCATGAAACTAAGGCGCTCTCTAAATTGGTGAAAATTCTAAGCGTGAGTCAAGAGTGGATTTCCGAGATGAGAGCGGAGAATATCTCTGCAGAGGAGAAGGACGATAAGCTTACGAAGCTAGAAAAAATATTACAGGGCTCGATTAAGATGCTCTCTAGTACTGTTTTGAACGATGGAAAAATCAACCATATTATGAGTGCAATTCAAAAATCTAACCAGCACATTGGAGAGATTATCCGGATGCATCGAGGGGCCTCTAAATATACGACTAAATCCACTTATTTCTCACTTCGATCAATTATTGTGGATGCGCTTAATTTATTAGAGTCAGCTCTCGAAAAACAGGGTGTTGCGGTTAAGGTGAGTGTTACTCCACTCAGTGCACAAGGTTATATGAATAAAAATTCACTGGTACAGATGATCGTCAACTTCATTAAGAATAGTATAGAGAGTATTCAAGAACAACAGAAGAGTAACTCCAATTTAAAAGGTAAAATGACTCTCTCTGCCGAGCTCAAAGGTGAATCGTTGCTGTTGATGATAGAGGATAACGGTGTTGGGGTCGCAGCCGAAAAATTAAGAGATATATTTCGTTTTGGAGAGAGCAGTAAGGCGCGTGGCTCTGGGTTTGGTCTCCACTCTGCGGCAAACTTTGTGCAGAGTTTAGACGGAACGATAGAGATGAAGAGTGCGGGTATTGGTCAAGGGGCTAGAGTAGAAGTGAGAATTCCACAACCACTGAATTCAGAGTAAAATAGATCTAAAGAGGATGAGGTGAAATAGAGAGTAAAAGTGCCGTTAATAATTTTAATAGACTAGGAGTTAAGTAATGCAGAAAACAGTCAACGTGGCAAATGTGATGTGTGGTGGGTGTTCTAGCACCATTGAGAGTAACCTCACAGAGATGGATGGAGTAAATAAGGTTGAAGTTAATGTGGAAAAGAAGAGTGTAACTCTTGAATTTGAGGATAGTAGAGTAGATGAAGTTATGGCTAAGGTAACAGAAAAACTTACTGAACTAGGGTATCCTGTACAGTAATATTATGAATAAAACATTAGCATCTCTAAAGCCAGGAGAGAGTGGATCTCTAGTTAAAATTGAGGGTGAGAATAGACTTAGACAGCGCCTTACAGAGATGGGGTTTATCAAAGGGACGGTTGTTGGAGTGGACTCAACAGCTCCATTTGGAGATCCTAGATCCTACTCAATTCGCGGGTATCAGATAAGTCTTCGCAATGCTGAAGCAGAACAGATCATAATAAACCAAGATAGAGTAATGCAGAGCGCAGTTAAGGAAAATGTAGGGTGAATAGATGAGTAAACAAGAGAAGACTGTTCAGGTTGCTCTGGCAGGTAATCCAAATAGTGGAAAGACAACCCTTTTTAATCACCTTACAGGGGCTCGGCAGCGGGTAGGGAATTTTACTGGGGTAACAGTCACTCGTAAAGAGGGTGTTGTCTCGCATAAAGGGTGGAAGATCAAGTTGGTGGATCTTCCAGGAACTTATTCACTCTCCTCTAAAACTGTAGAGGAGAAGGTGACGAGAGAGTATATTTTAGAAGAGTCCCCAGATCTGATAGTTGACATTGTGGATGCAGGAAACTTGGAGCGTAATTTATTTCTCACTACACAACTTATTGAGATGGATATACCGAGAGTCATAGTTCTTAATATGATTGATGAGGTGCGAGCGAAAGGAGTGGTTATTGATACCTCTAATTTCTCTAAACTACTAAGTTCGCCAGTGGTGGAGACGGTGGGGCGAAGTGGTGAGGGAAAAGATAAGTTGCTTGATGCGATTGTGGAGGTGGCTGAGAGTGGTGGTAAAGCTAGACAGATTAGAATACCTTATGACAGCCATGTTGAAGAGGCGATAGATAGAACAGAGCAACATATTGCTAAACTTCATGTGGGAAAAGTGGAAGAGGAGAGATCTCGTTGGTTGGCTCTTAAGCTGTTAGAGGGCGATTCAGATGTGCTCCTGCAAGAGGGAGATCACACAGATCTTATTGAGGCTGCTAAAGAGGAGCAGTTTAAGTTGGAAGAGTCTCATGGAGAGGATTCACAAACCCTACTCGCCGATGGACGATATGGATTTATTCATGGATTAGTTCAAGAGGTGGAGAGCAAGTCTAAGTCTGTAACAACACAAAACTTAACTCGTAAAATTGATCAGATACTACTGAATCGTCTCTTAGGGTTGCCGCTATTTCTATTTTTTATGTGGCTTATGTTTCAAACTACATTTACCATAGGGCAGTATCCTATGGACTGGATAGATTCTGGAGTTAGTTGGTTTTCAAATATGATGTCAGCAGCTCTTCCCGAAGGGTTAGTACGAGATTTAGTGGTTGAAGGAATTATAGGTGGGGTTGGCGGAATTGTAATCTTTCTGCCTAATATTGTATTGCTGTTTCTCTTCATCTCATTCTTTGAGAATACAGGTTATATGGCAAGAGCAGCATTTTTAATGGACCATTTTATGCACGGTATAGGACTCCATGGGAAAGCGTTTATTCCTCTATTGATGGGGTTTGGCTGTAATGTTCCAGCAATAATGGCAGCAAGAACTATTGAAAACCCAAAAGATCGGCTACTCACTATTTTAATTAATCCATTTATGAGTTGCTCTGCACGACTCCCAGTATATGTTTTGTTGGCAGGAATATTCTTTAGTGAAAATGCAGGAAGTGTAGTTTTCGGACTCTACCTTGCTGGGATATTTGTCGCGATGAGTGCAGCTTATATAATGAAGAAGACTATGTTTAAAGGTCTCTCTGATCCATTTGTAATGGAGCTTCCTCCGTATAGGATACCGGCACTGCGCTCGGTGATTATCCATATGTGGGAGAAGGCAGTAGAGTTTCTGAAGAAAGTTAGTGGGATTATATTGGTGGGTTCAATCATAATCTGGTTCTTGCAGGCATTTCCACAAAATATTGAGCTTAGTATGGATTATGGTGCAGCGCAGAATCGTATTGAGCAGCAGATGGTGGCTGGAGAGGAGCAGACTCAAGCGCTCGCAAAACTATCTAATGCGCAAGCTCAAGAGGAGCAAGAGAAGCGTTATTTAGGGCAGATAGGAAAAACTATACAGCCTATTTTTGAACCATTAGGATTTGACTGGAAAGGGAGTATCGCTCTCTTAACAGGGTTCGTGGCTAAAGAGATCGTAGTCTCAACTTTTGGAGTTCTCTATAATACTGGCAATGATGTAGACGAAGAGAGTGTAAGTCTACGAGAAGCTATGGCTGGAAGTATGGCACCAGAAGTTGCGCTCGCCTTTATGGTATTTACCTTACTCTATATGCCGTGTCTAGCTACTATTGCAGTAATTAGGAGAGAGACTCAATCTTTAGGTTGGACTATGTTCTCGGTTGGAATGGGACTTAGCGTTGCTTGGATATTGGCTTGGGTGGTGGTGCGAGTTGCGCGAGTTCTACTATGAGTGAGATGACGACGGTGGAGATCGTTGTGCTTGGTGTAGTTTTGCTTTTTGCTACGCACTATCTATGGAGATATATTAAACGAATTTTAGGTATAGGTAGTTCGAATGCAGAGTGTGGCGGATGCAATAGTTGTGGCGAATCTAAAAAAATATGCAAATAGCCTTAAAAAAATAAGTATATTAGTTTAATATGACTTAGTTGTCATTAATAGTTAATAACTAATAATAAGTCATAAATAATAAAAGGAGTTTTAGTTAATGGACAGATCTGGAGTTGAAAGAGCGTTTATCTCTTACACTGGAGGGCTTATCCGCTGGAAATGGTTTGCACTGGTAGTTGTTTTTGTTTTAACTGCACTACTGTTAACTAATCTACCTAAGATAACAATCGACACCTCTAACGAAGGTTTTCTACGCGCGGATGACCCTATTCTACTTGACTATAACCGTTTTCGTGAACAGTTTGGGCGAGAAGAGGTGGTGCTTATAGCTATGCGCCCTCAAAATATTTTTGCGCCTGAATTTGTGGAGACATTGAAAAAATTCCACTCTGAGTTAGAGGAGCAAGTTCCTCATCTAGATGAGGTTACTAGTCTGGTCAATGTGCGCTACACTGTAGGAAACGAGAGTGAACTCCTGGTAGAAGATCTGATGGAGGCATTTCCAAATACTCCAGAGGGCTATGCAGAGTTGCGCAGAGTTACGCTATCTCATCCATTCTATAAAAACTTACTTATATCTGAAGATGGAAAAGTTACTACTTTGGTGATTGAGACTAAGGCATTCTCCACTCCAGAGGTTGAGGATCCGTTAAGTACTGGTTTTGATGATATGGTTGAAGGGGGATTTGATGATGATATTGAACAGAGTTCATCCGAATCAGAAGAGCTAACATTCCTAACTGATGCTGAGAATGGTGAAGTTGTTGATGCGGTAATGGAACTGGTTGAGGAGTATCGTAGTGAAGAGTTTCCGTTAGAGGTTGCAGGTTCACCTTTAGTGATGGAGATCCTGAAAAAATCGATGCAGAACGATATGCGCAAGTTTACTTTGAGTATGGTCGGGATTATAGTTATCTTCCTCTTTATCACCTTTAGACGAGGTAGTGGCGTATTTATTCCGTTAGTGGTGGTTATTTTGTCACTTCTCTCAACTATTGCTTTAATGGCAGCGACAGGAGTTCCGCTTAAACTTACTACCCAGATTCTTCCCTCATTTATCATGGCAGTGGGGATTGGTGACTCGGTCCATATTCTCTCGATCTTCTATCGTCGCTTTGATCAGAACGGTGACAAGATGGAGGCGATTCAGTATGCTGTTGGACACTCTGGACTAGCAGTAGTAATGACTAGCCTCACCACTGCTGCAGGGCTCTTCTCATTCTCAACTGCCGAACTAGGAGCAGTTGCAGAGCTGGGAATGTTTGGTGGAGCTGGAGCAATATTTGCAATGCTCTTTTCGGTAATACTCCTCCCCATTTTATTGGCTATTTTGCCGCTAAAACAGCGCTCTCTTGGAGAGAAAGCCAGTAGTGTTGAGCAAGAGAGTAAAGGTGTTATTGATAAGTTGTTAAATGGAGCTGCCCACCTCTCTAGTAATCATCCAATACCAATTGTGTTTGGGGCACTACTTCTGTTTTTGGTAGCGTTATTTGGTATTTCTCAAATTCAATTTAAGCATGATGTAATGACCTGGTTTCCAGAAGATGAGCCAATTCGTGTTGCAACTGAGAATGTTGATCGAGATATGCGTGGCACCATCTCGGTTGAGGTGCTAATTGATAGCGGCAAAGCTGATGGACTCTATAACCCAACTGTTATTGGTAATCTGGCTAAACTCCAAGATAGTCTAGATAGTCTCGGCTCTGGAGATGCTAAGTTGGTGAGTGGTAAGCGTAGTTCGGTAGTGGATATTTTGCGAGAAACTAATCAAGCTCTAAATGAAAATAGAGTGGAAGAGTATAGAGTCCCAACTGAACGCAAGCTCTTAGCGCAGGAGATGTTGCTGTTTGAGAATACAGGTTCTGATGATCTAGAAAAGATGGTTGATAGTGAGTTACGAACTGCTCGTTTAACTTTGCGTTTGCCGTGGCGTGATGCGGGAGCTTATACCGAGTTAGTTGGTGAGTTGCAGCAACGCAGTGAGGCTGCATTTGTAAATAGTGTAGATAGTAGTGTGGATAGCAGTGATGCAGACAGTAGTGTAACTATAAGTATTACTGGATTGATGATGATATTTGCTCGTACTCTGGATGCGATGATGAGCAGTATGTTAGAGAGCTACACAATAGCTGCGGTTGTTATCTCTATTATGATGATTTTGCTAGTAGGAAGTGTGCGTTTGGGGTTGATAAGTATGATTCCAAATCTACTCCCAATAACTATTGTTCTAGGAGTTATGGGGATTTTTGGTCTTCCTCTAGATGCATTCACAATGCTTATCGGCAGTATTGCTTTAGGTTTGGCAGTTGATGATACGGTTCATTTTATGCACAATTTTATGCGTTATTATAAGGATAGTGGAAGTAGTAGTGAGGCGATAGTACATACAATGCATACTGCGGGCAGAGCGATGGTAGTTACAACTATTGTACTTAGTCTCGGCTTCTTTATATTTATGTCGTCCGAGATGAATAATTTACTCAACTTTGGAGGACTAACTGGGTTGGCAATTATCCTCTCTCTATTTGCTGATATACTTCTAGCTCCAGCTTTGATGACTCTTATATTTAGAAAAAAATTAAATCTGAAAGTGTGAAAAATAATAAGCTTAACTATGGAAAATATGATGATGAAACTTAAAAAACTAACAGTTGCTTTAACTATTACTTTAATGTCAACAACCATACTCTCATCCTTAAACTTAGCTGTTGCAGCACCAAGTGCAAGAGAGTTGATGGAGGCAGTAAATGCTAGAGATGATGGTAATAATGGGTTGATGGAGATGGAGATGATCTTAATCGACAAAAAAGGCAAGCAACGAATCCGTAAATTAAAAAAGATGTCTCAAGATAGAGGAGATGATAGTTACTCACTCCTCTTTTTTCTCTCTCCATCGGATGTGAAAGATACCGGTTTTTTAACTTATGATTATGACCAGTCTGGTAAAGATGATGATCAGTGGCTCTATCTGCCAGCTCTAAAGAAGACAAAACGAATTGCCAATGATGATAAGAGTGGAAGCTTTATGGGGTCTGACTTTAACTATTCCGATATGAGCGACCCTGATCTGGATGACTATAACTTCACTCTGATGAAAGAGACTAAGGTTCACGGTAATGAAGTGTGGCAGATAAAGTCAGTCCCTAAATCAAAAGAGATTATTGAGGAGACAGGATATCGTCAATCAGTAGTGTTTGTGCGCAAAGATAATTTTGTAGTTGTGCGTGCAGTGCGTTGGATGGAAAGTAAAGGAAAATTACGCTATCTTGATCTTAAAAAATTAGAGCAGATAGATGGAGTCTGGACTCCACTAGAGACTACGATGACCACCAAAGAGGGGAAGCGAACTCTACATAAGACAGTAATTCGTTACTCTAAGGTGCGTTATAACCAAGAGCTAGATGAAAGTCTGTTTACAGTGCGTCGTCTAGAGAAGGGTGCGAATTGAAGCTCTTTTTACCTGTTTTACTTCTTACCTCAACGCTTATCCCTGTAGCGGCTGAAGAGATCGGTAGTTCTGATCTTTTAATTGATGATGCGCTGGGTGGGTTTGATAGTGAGGAGTCAGTTGATAATCTCCTAGGTGGATTCGATGAAAATGGATTTGAGGAGGGTGAGTTTGGGAGTAGTGTAGAGAGTGAACTCTCTTTACCAGAAAATTCAGTAAGCGCAATCCGTGGTCACTGGGTAACTGGGAGCTCTTGGAATATTGCTGGTAGTAGTCCTACAGCTGATCGTCTCACTAGGCTCTCCACTAAACTCTGGTTGGAGAGTGAACAAGATCTTGGAGGTGGTTGGAAGCTGCACGGAGATGGTTTTCTGCGTTATGACCTCGCTTACTCAATAAATGGACGAAATCAATATACTGGTGGGGTGGTAGATGGTTATGAGCAAGATGCAGAGATTGGCGAATTCTGGGTGCGAGGATCGCTAACTCCAGATCTTGATCTTAAAGTGGGGAGGCAGGTTGTAGTTTGGGGACAGTCAGACTATTTACGAGTCAACGATGTTCTTAATCCTCTGGATCTGCGTGAGCCAGGACTGGTCGATATCGAAACACTGCGCCGCCCAATAGGGATGCTCAAGACAGATTACTATCAGGGTGATTGGCGCTGGAGCGCGCTTCTGATATCAGAGAATCGCCCCAACCTTTCAGCACCTTGTGGAAGTGAATATTCGCTTGCTGGGGTGGTAACACAGGCAAGTTGTGATAGTAGTGCAGTTCCAGTAGAGCTGTCAGATGATGGATTAAGTGATGCAGAGTATGCACTCTCTGCAATGGGGCGTTTTAGTGGTTGGGATCTCTCCCTCTACGCAGGAAGACTTAACTACGACACCCCTTACAAAGATGCTGCTGGCGCTAACAATGTTATGCGAAACGCTAGAGTAAGCCATCTTGGGGCAGCAATCAATATAGCCGAGGGGAGTTGGCTCTGGAAAGGGGAGTTAGCACTTGTTGATGGTCTGCGCTACTTTAATACTGGCGCAGCTAAAAAATCTCGCTTCGATCTGCTTTTAGGAGGAGAGTATCGAGGCATTACTAACAGTACTCTCTCATTCGAGGTGCTACGCCGTCACATAAATGGCTATGAGTCATCACTTACAAATAGCACAGATTTTCAGGATGAGAGCAGTTGGCAGAGTGTGCTTGGATACACCAGAGATCTTCGTAACGACACCATTCACCTAAAAGGGGTGATCCTACGCAATGGCAATATCTTCAATGATGGAGGTTATCTAAGACTATCTACTAAGTATGATTTAAGAGATCAGTGGTCAGTAACTGGGGGAGGAATTTGGTATGATGCAACAAAATACAGACCAGATTGGTCAGATAATGACCGCCTCTTTATTGAGGCAAGAAGAGATTTTTAGGAAAAAGAGTTGGGGAAATTGAGAGTTAATGGTGAAGATGTGAATTCTTTGTGTAATACTTTATAAGAGGGTTGTAGTAATATGAAATGGTTAGATAATTTCCCGTTGGGATCGCTTACGGTGGTTGCTGTTATGTTGGCTATTATGCCAGCCATATTTCCCCCTCATCCTGAGCCACACTTGGTTGAGAAGATTGGAATGTTGTTGGATGGGACCTTGCGTAATCCACTCGATATCTTTGATCTCTTTCTGCACGGTACTCCAATAACCTTACTGTTTATTAAAATAGTAAGACGCATTGTGAGATGAATTGCCACTAGGTAAATAATCTTACAGTACTAGATTAGGGTATGTGATAATTTAGTGAAACTGTCTAGGATACTATATTTAAAGAATACAAGTATAGTATAATTTGCGCTGTAAAATAGTTAGTAAAAGTAGATAGGAGAATCTGCAATGTCAAAAAGTACCATATCCAGCCTCTTTGGAGGAGCATCCCCTTTCACCTCGTTGCAACAACATATGCGTCATGTGCTTACCTGCGTGCGTGAGATGCCATCATTCATAGATGCTGTTATTTTGGAGGAGCAAGATAAAGTCGAGCTCCTAAAAGAGAAGATCTTTACTGCGGAAAATGATGCAGATAGGGCGAAGAATGGATTGAGAGATCATCTCCCTAAAAGTCTATTTATGCCAGTTGATCGACGCGACTTATTGGCAGTGTTAACTACTCAAGACTCTATTGCAGATGTAGCGCAAGATATTGCAGGGCTCTTTATTGAGCGCCCAATGAGTGTGCCTGAGCCAATGCAAAAGCTATTGGTTGAGTTAACTAATAGCTGTGTGGATGTTTGTGAACACTACGGAAAGATTGTAGAAGAGTTAGATGAGTTGGTCGAGATGGGATTTCGTGGGCATGAGGCAGAGAGAGTTGAGAAGATGTTGGAGCAATTAAATCTACTTGAAGATAAGACTGATGATCAGGGGATTGAGTTGACGCAGATCCTGCACCGTAATGAACAAGATATAGATCCTGTATCGGTTATGCTCTGGAGGCAAATTATTGAGTGGATTGGTGATCTTGCAGACAATGCAGAGAAGTCTGGTGATAGACTTCGGTTGCTTATTGCTAGATAATATTACTGTTTGATAATTAATAAGATATGAAGTATATTTAAAGGTATTTATAATGGAAAGTATAGCGCTTTATGGTCCTTGGTTTTTAGGTATTGCAATAGTTTTTGGTCTCTATATGACTTGGGGGATAGGGGCAAATGATGTCGCTAATGCGATGGGAACCTCTGTTGGTTCTGGTGCAATCACCGTTAAACAGGCAATTATTATTGCAGCCATCTTTGAGTTTGCAGGAGCAATTATAGCTGGTGGCAATGTAACTAAAACTATCCGTAAAGGAATTATTGATCCATCTACCATTACTAACACCCCAGAAATTTTAGTTTTTGGAATGTTAGCTGCTCTACTAGCTGCAGCAATCTGGCTAATGGTTGCCACTTTTAGAGGATGGCCGGTCTCGACAACTCACTCTATTGTTGGGGCGCTAGTCGGTTTTGCTATTGCAGGGATCGGGATGGATGCGGTCAACTGGGGTAAAATTGGGCAGATTATAGCGAGCTGGATTGTCTCACCAGCGCTTGGCGGAATTATCGCTTTTAGTCTGATGGTAAGTATAAGGAGCACTATTCTTAATACAGAAAACCCTTTTGCCAGTGCAAAAAAATATGGCCCAGTTTATGTGTTCTTGCTCGGTTTTATTGTCTCTCTAGTGACTCTATTTAAAGGGTTAAAACATCTCCATATAGAACTTACAGTGTTCGAAAGTTTTGCTATCGCTTTTATGGTTGGTCTGCTAATTGCGGCAATAGGATGGTGGTTGATTAGTAAAGTTACGATAGATGAAAATGCAGATAGAGATTTTCACTTTGCAAGTGTTGAAAAAGTATTTACTCCAATGATGATATTTGCTGCCTGTGCGATGGCGTTTGCGCACGGCTCCAATGATGTGGCAAATGGTATCGGTCCACTGGCTGCAGTTATAAGTATTGTAAATTCTGGGGGAGAGGTTATGCAGAAAGCTGGGCTCCCAGTCTGGGTCTTGCTACTTGGTGGTGCTGGCATTGTGTTAGGTTTAGCAACTATGGGCTATAAAGTGATGCGTACTATAGGTAATGAAATTACCGAGTTAACCCCAACTCGTGCCTACGCAGCTACGCTGGCAGCTGCTATAACAGTGGTGTTGGCATCGAGAACTGGGCTTCCTGTATCTACCACCCACATTGCAGTAGGTGCGGTAATAGGGGTGGGATTTGCTCGTGGCATCGGAGCTATTGATATGCGTCTGGTCGGTAAGATTGTAGTATCTTGGGTAATAACTCTCCCTGCTTCAGGGATTATGGCAGCACTCTTCTTCTTTACCCTAAAAGGTATATTTTCAGTATGAAGTTACTTTTATAAGAGTGTGAATTAACTTAACTCAACTAGCAGCTTTGGCGATTCGTTTAGTAAAGTAGTAGATCCGTTTTAGTTTCTCTATTATCTCCACTTCAAGGGAGTATGTCTGAAGGCGTTTTGATTCATCAGCAGTCAAACGCCCCATCTGATGTAGATGAGCAGACTCTATTAGTCGATTAAATTTTGACTTCATCTCAATTATTTTAGCGGTGTCATCTCGGGTGTCAAAACTTAGCGAGGATGCTACTAGATCAAGAGATTGCCCCACCATTTTATGGATACCATCAAGTACGATTTTGGTTTGAGGGCTGATGTAGAGTTGCTGTTTAATGCGCTGCCTACCTAAGCCGACCATATCAGTCTCTATTATATCTCCAATAGTCTCTAGTGCATTGGTGATCTCAAACATATTGGCAAGCTCTGTTGCTTCGTTTTCAGATAGTTCATTGCCGCTAATTTTACCCATATAGCTGATGATCTCTTGGTGAAGCAGATCAACTTTAGCATCCTCTTTGGCAAGCTCTAGGAGGTCAGTCGGTGACCCTTTACTGATCACTTCTAGACTCCTGTTATGCATATCACTTATGACCTTAGACATTTCGATAAGTTCTAGCCTTACTCTGCCAAGGGCAAGGGAGGAGGTGGATAGTAGCTCTGCATCTAGATGCTGAATCTTGATCAATTCCTCTTCCTCAATCGGACGGTCAGGTACCATCCATTCAACTAACCTAGCGAACTGTCCAGTGAAGAGCAGGAAGATAAGAGTATTGGCAATATTAAAGATGGTGTGAGCATTGGCGATCTGGCGGGGGGTTTCAGCACTGAGTCGATCAATTCCACTTAACTCTGGGTTGGATGGAGATATTGAGGTTACAACTTCGCTAAGATTGGTGATAAATCCGAGCCAGAGGAGTACCCCTAACACATTAAACAGAACATGAACTGCCGCAGCTCTGAGCGCCTCGCGTGGCTTTCCAATAGCAGCGAGGAGGGCGGTGACACAGGTTCCAATATTTGCACCAAAGGCAAGTGCAATCCCTGCTGGGAGTGAGATAAAGCCCTGACTCGCCATCACGATCACAATGCCTGTAGTGGCAGAGGAGGACTGTACTAGTGCGGTAAAGGCTGCAGCTACTAAAATTCCAAGGAGTGGGTTACTCATATTTACCATCAGATCTAAGAATGGTTGATAACTGCGGAGTGGATGCATCGCTTCACTCATTACGCCCATCCCAAAGAAGACGAGACCAAGCCCCATCAACATACCACCATACTGTTTGATCTTATGTTGTTGTGAAAAGAAGAGCATGGTGAAGCCAACAGATATCATCAGTAGTGCATATTTGGTCACTTTAAAAGCAACAATTTGTGCGGTGATAGTGGTGCCGATATTGGCTCCCATAATTACTCCGATTGACTGAGACATTGACATCAATCCTGCACTAATGAAGCCGACTACCAGTACGGTGGTGACAGAAGAGGATTGAATTACAGCGGTTACTAGTGCGCCAGTCAGTGCGCCGCTGACTCTGTTAGTGGTGAGTTTAGAGAGGATAGTTTTCATCTTCTCGCCAGCAACTGCTTTCAGCGAGTCCGACATCTGTTCCATTCCAAATAGAAATAGTGCCAGTCCTCCAAAGAGCTGCATTGCCATCACTCCCCAAGCTATCTCTGTCACACTTATGTTCATACTATTTAACTATGGTTACAGGATATTTTGATAGCTGTACTATCTGTTCAGCTTTAGAGCCTAACATAAGATGAGAGAGACCTGTGCGCCCTTGACTCCCTAAGACCAACATAAATGGTTTAATCTTTTTCTCTATCTCTAAAATTCTAGTTACTGGTATTCCACTTACTAGGCTATAGGTGAAGTTTTGTAGTGATTTCTGTTCTGGATTGGCACTACGAATATCAGCCATAAAGAGCTCAAACATCTCAGCTGCTCTCTCCTCTATGCGTAGTACCTGTTTTTTTTTGATTGAGTAGTATCCAGGTTCATTGCCAGGATCGTGGATAATATGGAGTACATGGAGTGGATGGCTAATGCGATCAGCAAGATCTGCAGCAAAGAGTAGTGCTCTGCGTGATGAGTTAGAGAAGTCTATAGCAGCTAAGATTGGTAGAGCTCCAATCTCTTTACTATCGTACTTCTGTTTTTTTTTCATTAGAGATCTCCTCTGTTACCTTGTCATCTTATTCAATTTTTTTCTTATCTTCTTCTGTTTATGTTTAGCGGCTGCTTTTAGTCGCTGCTCAGCAAATTTCTTCAGAGTATTTTGACTATTTACCTCATCATTCTTTTCTGGAGTGCGTTGAGTATAGTTGCCATCAGAGTCCATCTGCCATGCGCTGCGATGATCGTTAAGTTGGACATTGATAATCATCCGAAGATCCTGACGCATATCTTTGTCTATTATTGGAGTTACAACCTCAACTCTGCTTTCAAGGTTGCGTTTCATTAAATCAGCAGAGCCTATGTAGTACTCTTCATTGTTACCATTCTGAAAATAGAAGATGCGTGAGTGCTCTAAGAAGCTTCCCACAATACTTACAACTTGAGCTGTATCACTAATGCCTTCAATGCCAGGACGGAAGCGGCAGGTGTCGCGAATAATTAGATCAACCTTAACTCCGCGCTGACTAGCGCGATAGAGGGCGTGAGTTATATCTGCATCCTCTAGGGCGTTACATTTAAACTGAATCAGCCCAGGATTTTCTGAAGAGTGCTGTTTTATTTCACGCTCTATCTTCTTTAGAAGCGAATCTTTTAGCGTGTATGGTGCAGCTAAAATTTTACGGTAGCTTGGAGGAGGAGAGTATCCAGTTAGATAGTTAAAGAGTTCAGTTAGATCTTTGCCTATATCTTCATCAGCAGTCAGCATTCCTAAATCGGTATAGAGGCGAGCTGTACCAGAGTGGTAATTGCCAGTCCCAATATGGGCGTAGTGACGCAGACCGTTATAGTCTTGGCGAAGCACTAAAATAACTTTACTATGAGTTTTGAGTCCAACTACTCCGTATGTGACATGAATTCCAGCCTGCTCTAAACGACGAGCCCAGCGAATATTTGCCGCCTCATCAAAGCGAGCTTTAAGCTCAACTAGTACTGCAACTTGTTTGCCATTGCGTGCAGCCCGTACTAACGATTCAATAATTTTACTATCTGCCGAGGTGCGATAGAGGGTCATTTTAATGGTTAGAACTTTTGGATCTATGCTGGCAGACTCTAAGAAATACTCTACTGTTGTAGCGAATGACTCGTAAGGGTGCTGGAGTAAAATGGGTCCATCTTTGCGGAGTTGATGAAATATGGGGCGAGTGTCGTAAGCAATTCTATGGTGGTCAAGAGGGGTGTAGGATTTGTCCTGCAATTCTGGATGGTTTAAGAGTGCTAATTCAAATAGATCTCCCATCGCCATAAATGAGTTACACTCAAAAACATCGCTCTCTTCATCTAGCCCTAACTCTGCTGCTAACATTCCGCTATGTTCTGTAACTATATTATGTGGAACTTGGAGGCGTACAATAGGGGAGAAGTGACGATCTCGCAACTCTGACTCTATCATAGAGAGCAGATCATCAGCCTCCTCCTCATCTTTCTCAGTGTTAGCATTTCTGGTTACTCTAAAGAGCTCGCAGGTGATTATCTCCATTCCTGGGAAAAGAAGGTCTAGATTGTTAGTTACAATATCTTCAAGCGGTACAAAAATTTCAGCCTCTCTACCATCTTCAGCATCTGTTACTTGGTAGAAGCGTTTTACTGACGCTCTTCCAACTGGAAGTTTGATTCGAGCCATTCTAGTAATATCTTCTCCGGGAAAACGAAGAGTTACTAGCAGATTAAGGGTAAGATTCGAAATGAAAGGGAAAGGGTGTCCAGGATCCATCGCTAATGGAGTTAGGAGTGGAAAGATTAGGTTAATAAACTTCTGGCGAAGTTCATCAATTTGACTATTGTTGAGGTCGCTGTATCTTGCGAGGTAGATATTTTCAGCTTTAAGGAGCTCAACTATATCGAAGAACGATTTGCGTTGCTTTAAGTTTAGATTGCGCAGCTCTGTGTAACACTCATCCAGCTGTTCTCTAGGGGTGCGTCCATCAACACTTAAAGTCTGTACTCCTGCTGCTTCCTGCTGTTTAAGTCCGCCAATTCTCTTCATAAAGAACTCATCACTGTTAGATGAAGTGATGGCTAAAAATTTCATTCGTTCAAGAAGAGGGGTTCGCTCATCATCTGCTTCATGCAGAACTCTATTGTTGAACTTAAGCCAAGTAAGCTCTCGATTGAGGTATAGTTCGGGGCTATGTAGATCGAGTGGTTGCTGCTCTAAGGAGTGTTGTTTAGCGGGTTGCTGTTTAGTTGTCATAATATTTATCCAAAAAAGTATCTTCTATCATTAATTAAAAACAGTATGCTCGTTTATTCAATTTTTATCAAGCTCCAATATTGATAGGTCTCTATTTGTTATTAAATTGTCACAATAAGTTTGTGGATATGTCTCATAGTTTAGATTAAAGTTAAAGTAACTGAATAGTTACAAGTTAAAACAGGTGTCGAATTATTCTAATGGATGTATACTCTGACATAGGCGGATTATGGATATGTATATATATTATTAAGAGGAGAAAAGAGGATGGAGACAGAGCTGAAGCTAACCTTGCAAGCAGAGGATGTTGCTAAAATATCTGGGTTAAATTTATTGAAGAGATATGGCTCTACACAGCAGAGCAGTTATAGTGAGCAGCGCTTGATAAGCACCTACTACGACACCTCTGCTTTAGCTCTAAAAACTGAGGGGATAACTCTGCGCATCCGAGATAAAGGTGGAGAGGGGTGGGTTCGTACTGTGAAGAGTTCTGTTATTGCAGATGATGATAGCGAAGCGCAGAGTGGTGGAGCACTGCATCGGCGTAATGAGTTTGAAGTTCCATTAGAGAGTCAAGAGTTAGATTATGAGGAGTTGCTAAAGTTAAAACTTGCTCCGCTCACCAAAGCCCTGTTGGCAGAGGGTACGAGTGAAAAGTTAACTCCAAAATTTACTACTGATTTTGTGCGTAAGCAGTGGCTCATAACTAGCCCGGCAGGAGTGGAGGTTGAATTTGCTTTAGATTTCGGCAGAGTATATCTTTATAAAGGTGTTGATAGTGGGCAAGATGAAGATGAGGTACAGATATGTGAGATAGAGTTAGAGCTCTGTGATAGCGGCGATAATGCGGACCCCGCCTTTCTTTTTCAATTACGCGATGAGTTAAGTGAAGAGGGTATATCTATAGAGCCAGGATCTGTCAGTAAAGCAGCAAGAGGATTCTCTCTCCTGTAGTTATAGTTTATAGAGAAACAGATGAAAATATTAATAGTAGATAGCGATATTGAGCACAATAGAGTAATTTCTATCCATCTTAAAAAGAGTGGTTTTGATGTTGTTGAAAGTGAAACAGGAAAGATAGGATGGCGAAGTGTTCAGAGTGAGAAGCCTGATATTGTGTTGATAGACTGTACTCTATCTGATAGTAGTGGTTCAGCACTGCTCTATAAAATTAGAGGGAAGAAGAGGCTACGCAAAGTTGCGGTTATCCTGTTTGCAACCAATAGTGATGAAGATAGCCAAGTTCGTGCTTTAGACTCAGGTGCTGATGACTTTATGCTTAAGCCATTTTCTCCACGTCTGTTAGAGGCGAGAGTTAATGCCCTTATTCGCCGTCTCCATCTGATTTTTGATAATGCAGATTTAGCCAATAGGGGTAGTAATGGTAGAGATCTGAGTAAAGATTGGAGTGTAGAGTATGGAGATGTTAGAATAAATGCTGAGAGTCATAAGCTATTTCTTAAGGGATTGCGTGCAGATGTGAGCCCTACTGAGTTTAATATTCTCTACTTTTTTATGCATAACCCTGATGTGGCATTTACTCGCGAGCAAATTTTAAAAGAGGTGTGGGGCGATAATATAGTGGTGGAGCCACGCACAGTAGATCAACACATTCGTCGAATTAGAGCAACTTTTAAAATATATGGATGTAGCAATATTATAGTAACAGTGCGTGGAGTTGGCTATATGTTTGAGCAGTTAAATTGAGTTGAGATGGTGGTTAGATTTTAACCCAAAAAATAGAGAGAATATATATGATGCGTTGGAAACTGGATCTATCTGAATACGAGCTACCTCAGTTGTTGAAGGGGTTAAAGCCATTTACTCTACAGCAAGAGAGACGGGAGAGTGTTCGCTATCAACTTCAAGATAGTTTTGACTGGGCACTTTGGCGTAGAGGAGAGTTGCTGCTCTATCGTCTCACTAATGGTAAAGAGTACCAACTCTATGATGCGAGCCAGTTTCCTACTGCAGCGCCTAACTTGATTTATAAGAGCAGAAAACAACTTAACTTCTATGCTGATTTTAGTGATGAGGTTGGTGTTGAGAGTAGCTCTACTAAGCAACTCTCAGAAAAGTTGAAGAGGGCAATTAAGTTGCGCGCACTACTTCCTCTCCATAAATTCACCCTAGAGCGCATCCGTTTTGCGGTAAAAAATAGAGATGATAAGAGTGTTGCGTGGCTTGAGATGATAACTATTAAGTCTACAGACTTAGAATCTAATAGCGTATCTAAATCTATGCTTCAGTTACTTCCAGTGCGTGGCTATGATAGTGAGTTAATAAAGGTGGAAAAAGTTATTCGAAAAACTGGACTTGAACCACGGCATGGTTCACTACTAGGGAGTAATCTACTAGTAAGTGGAGTTGTCCCAATGCAGTATCAAGCAAAACCAGATGTTGTTATCAAGCCTAGTGAAGAGACACGCGAAGTGGTGTTGCACTATGTCAAAGCTCTATTTAAGGTGGTGCGCGAGAATGAAGAGGGAATACTGGCTGATCTGGATATTGAGTTTCTCCATGACTACCGAGTTTCGTTGCGTAGAATTAGATCTATCCTAACTCTGGTGCGCAAAGTTTTTAGTGTGGAAGAGAGTCGTTGGCTTAAACAGCAATTTAAAATGTTGGCGAAGAGAACTAATGCGCTGCGTGATCTTGATGTCTATCTGTTAGAGCGTAAGAGTTACTCTGCACTGCTCCCTTCTACTCTATCCATGGGAATTGATGCTCTCTTTGAATCGTTGGCAAAAAAACGAAGAAGAGAGGTGAACAGAGTAAAGCGTTGGCTTCGCTCTGCTGACTATATGCAAATAGTTGAAGCGATAGAACAGCGTCTTGATGGTGAGGCTGAACTGCTTGGTGTGGGGCTGCGTTCAGAGCGTCCAGTATTGGCGGTAGCGCAACAGGAGTTGTCAAGGCACTTCCATAAGGTCGGAAAACTAGGAGAGGTGATTGATGATACAACTCCAGATGATGAGGTGCATGATCTTCGTTTAGAGTGTAAGCAGTTGCGTTATCTGCTAGAGTTTTTTGGAGTGCTATTTCCTAAGAAGATGGAGAGTAAGGCGATTGCTACACTTAAAAAACTTCAAGATAATCTTGGACGTTTTAATGATTTATCGGTACAGCAAGAGTCACTGGAGCATACTCTGCAGAGTGAGATGCGAGCCAAACAGCAGGCATCCCCAGAGTTGTTGGCAGCTTTAGGCGGTTTGATAGGAGCTCTTAATCTTGAGCAGAGAGAGGAGCGAGCATTAGTTAGTGCAAGCTTTAGCCACTTCTATACTGAGCAGACCATTAAGCTATACCGTAAGATGGTGGGTGGAGCAAAAGAGGGGGGAAGTAAATATTGAAAATTATAGCCTGTTATAGTATTAAGGGAGGAGTTGGTAAAACTGCAACTGCAGTGAATTTAGCCTATGCGGCAGCTGCAGATGGGCTGCGTGTTCTACTCTGTGATCTCGATTCTCAAGGGGCAGCATCTTACTATCTTAGAGTTCGTCCATCTAAACAGTTAAAGCCGAAACTGCTGCTTACTCGCAAAGAGCGAGTGCTGAAGAATATCAGAGGATCTGACTATCCCAATCTAGACATTCTCCCTGCTAATATGGCGTATCGAGATATTGATCAGATGTTGGCAAATATGAAACGCTCTAAAATTAGACTGGATGGGATTTTGCGTTCACTACATACTGAGTATGATTTAGTGGTTTTGGACTCACCTCCAAACATTACTCTACTCTCTGAAAATATCTTCTATGCCGCAGATAGAGTTGTAGTTCCTGTAGTTCCAACTACCTTATCAGAACGAACTTTAAAGCAACTCTTGAAATTTTATAAAGGCTCATCTTTTAGGAAGCAAGAGCTCCTCCCCCTCTTCTCTATGGTGGAAGGGCGCAAGCGGATGCATAGAAATATGAAGAAGTTGATACGCAAAGAGTATAAGAGAGTTCTAGTTAGCGAGATACCTTATGCCGTAGATGTGGAGAATATGGGAGTAACTAGAGAGCCTGTGCTGGCTACAGCACCTCACTCAAAAGCAGGAGTAGCATTTAGCGAACTTTGGCGTGAACTTAAAGAGTCCCTTTAGAGGTTGTCATAAAATTTTATGCTGCAAAAGGGATCATAATTATGATCCCTTTTTTATATCTACTCACTATCTTCATCCACTCACACTAATCCATCCATCCATAGTCACACACAAAACAAATAAATATTTTGAAAAAAATATGTGTTAAAATTTTCACTGATTACGAAAAAAGTATTAGGCAGATATAGAGAAATAGGAATGAGAGATAAGCGAGGGTTAGAAGTTTGGGTTGGGCTGTTTGCAGGGGTTGGTATTGTGGCCCTAGCAGTTCTTGCCTACAGTGTAGGTAATTTAGGTAGCTATAGCCAAAAAACAGGATATAGTTTACTGGCGCGTTTTGATGAAATTGGTGGGCTTAAAGAGCGAGCTCCTGTTACTATGTCTGGAGTTCAAGTGGGGAGAGTATCGTCAATAAAGTTAGATAGTGTTGAATATAGAGCTATTGTAGAGCTCCAGATTGATCCAGAAAAATTACCTCTCCAGAGAGTTACAGAAACTGGAGAGCAGCCGATAAAGAGTGATGGAAGTAAGCTGTATATCCCTTGTGGAGCAGAGTTACCAACAGACTCTGCTGAGTATGGACAGATCGCATTTTTTGAAGAGTGTGCAACGGCGCTCTATGATGATGCAGTTGCCACTATTCTCACCTCAGGAATGTTAGGTGAGCAGTATGTTGGGATAGAGCCTGGTGGAGCTGGTATTACTTTTCTATTGCCAGGAGATGAGATTATGTTGACTCAATCTTCAATTGCACTAGAGCAGATTATTGGACAGTTTCTGTTCAACTCCGCAGGTAAAAAATAGCACTGATGAGTGATTACTGGATAGCGTTTATCGAGAAGATATTGTGTATTTAGATCTTATGCGCGTTGATCTGTATGCGTCCAGAATGTTTTGATATATTTTAATGGGAGTTAATAGATAGTGAAAATAGTGATAAAAAACAGATTAGGATATGTGGGGAGAGGGTTATTTTTAACAATGACTGCCTTATGGATATCATTGGTGGGAGTTCAAAGCGCAAACTCAGCTGAGTCTAAAGAGGTTAGTAACCCTACTCAACTAATGCGAGACCTAACTGATCAAGTGATGCAGAGTCTTGTTGATAAAGAGGAGTTTCTGCAAGAGAATCCAGAAGAGGTTAATGATGTTGCTAGATACCTGGTTAATAAGTTTGTCATCCCGCATCTGGATATGATATTAATGTCGCGATGGATTGTGGGTAAAAGCTGGAAAAAGGCTACTCCTGAAAAGCGTCGTCAGTTTACCGATCAGTTTACAGAGATGTTGATCGGTACTTACGCTAGCGCCTTGTTAGAGTTTAGAGGAAAAAGTGTTGCGTTTAAGCCATTTCACCGAGATCCAAAGCGTAAAGATGGAGTGGTTAAGGCAGATTTTTATAGTGGTGATGGAGCACCAACTGTACCTGTCTGGTTTAGAGTTCGATTAGATAAGAGTGAGCAGTGGAAAGTCTTCGATATTATTGTTGATGGGGTAAGTTTGGTTAAAAACTATCGCTCTAGCTTTAGTGCGGAGATTCGTAAAGTTGGATTTGATGGGTTGATTGCACGCTTAACTAAACATAACTTAGATAAAAAAAATAGTTCAAGTAGCAAGAACTAATGCAAGAGTCAATAGTTGATCCAAGAGTTGCGCGATTATCTGTCTCAGGACATATAAATTAGTGCTTCATAGATTAAGTGATGAATCTTTCTCGTTAACTGGAGAGCTCACTTTTGCAACAGTTAATGAAATCTTAAAAGAGTCTGTTAGCCTCCTTTATAGCTCGATAAAAGAGAGAGCTGAAGAGGGCGAAAATATTGAGATAAAAGTTGATCTTAAAGATGTTAAGAGGGTAGATAGTGCAGGTCTGTCACTATTGATAGAGTGGAAGCGCAAGGTGTTACAACGCAGCAATATCTTGCAATTAGATATAAATCTTAAATTTACTAATATACCAGCTCAGCTCAGAGAGCTTGCTCTTGTTGGTGGAGTTGAAGGTATAATTGAATGACTACCTCTGCGATTGAGTTGCTTGATGTTAAGAAGCGCTATAAAAATACTGAGGCTCTGCAAGGGGTAAGTTTTAGTGTGGAGCAGGGGGAATTTTTCGGCTTGCTTGGTCCTAATGGGGCTGGAAAGTCTACCCTTATCAATATTATGGGTGGATTAGTTAATGCTACTTCTGGAGTTGTTAAGGTTATGGGGCATGATGTGGTTCGTGACTACAGAATGTCTCGTAGTAAGATAGGAGTTGTACCGCAGGAGTTAGTATATGATCCATTCTTTAGTGTCTGGGAGATGCTGGTTATCCAGTCTGGATATTTTGGATTGGGACGAGAAAATCATGGCTGGATAAATGAGTTGCTAGAGACTCTTAAACTATCGGATAAACGAGATGAAAATCTACATAATCTATCTGGAGGAATGAAACGCAGAGTACTAATTGCGCAAGCGTTAGTGCATCGTCCATCAGTTGTAGTTTTAGATGAGCCGACCGCAGGAGTAGATGTTGAGTTGCGTCGCGCACTTTGGGAGTTTGCAAATCGACTACATAGTGAAGGACACACTATATTGCTAACTACACACTATCTCGAAGAGGCTGAGTCAATGTGTGATCGGATAGCTATTCTCAATAAAGGCAGCTGTATTGCTCTGGATGGCAAGGATCGTCTGATAGAAAAGAGTAGTTGGCGCGTAGCTGTGGTAACAGATAAGTTAGCTGGATCAGAGGATCTATTTTCTGCAGCGCTTAGTTCTGCTGTAGTCTCAAGAAGTAGAAATAGCACTCAACTTCGTATCTCTAGAGATGAAGCAGCTGCAAAAAATATGTTGCAAAAGTTGAGTAGTCTTGGGGTGAGTGACGATAAGATTCAGTTGCGCGAACCAACCCTAGAGGAGATCTTTTTAACTATGACTGCAGATAAGGTCATAGTTTGAACAAAAATATGGAGCATAAGCTATAGTGTCATTTAATATTTATGGTTGCTGGACTCTGTTTAAAAAAGAGGTTGTGCGCTTTATGAAAGTGTTTATCCAAACCATTCTAGCCCCGACAGTATCAACTATGCTCTACCTATTAGTTTTTGGAGTAGTCTTTGAAGATGCTGTAGTTATCTATGGTGGGCAGAGCTATAGTAGTTTCCTGATTCCTGGACTGGTTATGATGGCGATGACTCAAAATGCATTTGCTAATAGCTCATCAAGTATTCTGCAGTCAAAGATGAATGGTAATATTGTTTTCGTAATGCTTGCTCCAATCTCAGTATTTGAGTTCTATTTGGCATTCGTGATGGCAGCAATAGTTCGTGGGTTAGTGGTTGGAGTTGGAGTATTGTTGATAGCAGCTCTACTGGTTGATTTTGAAGTTTACTCTATTGGGTTGATTTTACTTTTTGCAATAGTATCTAGTGGGGTTATGGGGGCGATGGGAGTGATTGCTGGAATTAGTGCTGATAAGTATGACCATCTCTCAGCCTTTCAAAATTTCATCATTTTGCCTCTTACTTTTCTTAGTGGTGTATTCTACTCTATTCAAAATCTTCCTCCATTTTGGCAGGAAGTTTCAAGTTATAATCCGGTTTTTTATCTGATAGATGGATTTAGGCATGGCTTTTTAGGAGTTTCAGATGTCGACTACCAGCAGAGTGTAGTAGTCGCACTACTCTTTTTTATCTTGCTTTCTATACTATCTATTTTTATGTTACACAGTGGTTATAAGATGAGGGAGTGATGGAAAAACTTAGAATAGAGGGTGGCAAGAAACTAAGCGGTAGAATTAGAATATCTGGTGCGAAGAATACAGTGTTGCCTATACTTGCAGCATCTCTGTTGGCAGAGAGCCCGGTCTCTATTCACAGAGTGCCGCAACTCCAAGATGTGAGCACTATGATGAAACTTCTTGCCACTATGGGAGTGGGAGTAGTTATCGAGAGTGCCAATGGTATTGCAGTGGATGCTACAACCATAAGTGAACCGTTTGCCCCTTATGAGCTAGTGAAAACTATGCGTGCATCAATTCTTGTTCTTGGGCCACTCTTAGCAAGAACTGGTGAAGCGAAAGTATCTCTGCCAGGAGGGTGCGCAATTGGTGCGCGTCCAGTTAATCTGCATGTGGATGGAATGCGTGCGTTAGGTGCTGAGGTGAAAGTTGAGGAGGGGTATATCTATGCTAAGGCTAAACAGTTAATTGGAGCGCATATTCTACTCGATTCAATAACTGTTACTGGAACTCAAAATTTAATGATGGCTGCGACATTGGCTAAAGGTAAAACTACTTTAGAAAATGCTGCACGAGAGCCAGAGGTTGTGGATTTGGCTAATTTTCTCAATGCTATGGGAGCAAAAGTTAGTGGAGCAGGAAGCTCTATTATTGAAATTGAAGGAGTCCCCTCACTGCATGGTGTAGATGAATACAAAGTTATCGCAGATCGGATTGAGAGTGGAACTTACTTAATTGCTGCAGCAATTACTGGGGGAGAGATTGAGCTTTTGGATACTGACCCTAAGTTACTAGAGGCGGTTCTATTAAAGCTAGAAGAGGCTGGAGCAAAAATTATCACAGGTGATAGTTCTATCTATTTAAGTATGGAGGGGAGAAGAGCGCAGGCAGTTAGTTTTACTACAGCACCTCATCCAGCATTCCCAACAGATATGCAAGCTCAATTTATGGCTTTTAACTCTATTGCTGACGGGGTTGCTATAGTATCGGAAACTATTTTTGAGAACCGTTTTATGCATGTTCCAGAGTTGATAAGAATGGGAGCAGATCTGCAGATTGACGGACATACTGTGATAGTGAAAGGAGTTGATAAATTAACAGGAGCTAAAGTAATGGCTACTGATCTGCGTGCATCTGCTGGACTAGTTCTTGCCGCTCTCGCTGCAGAGGGAGAGACTATTATAGATCGCATATATCATATAGATAGAGGGTATGAGACTATTGAAGAGAAACTAATGCAGTTAGGTGCGGATATAGAGCGTCAACCGTAATTATAACTATGATCTATTGCTCATATTTATGAGTCAGATTATGATATTGGTGTTAATAGTGATGTAGAATAAGCAGTATGAATAGACCACTTACCATAGCCCTCTCAAAAGGGCGCATATATAAAGATACTCTACCCCTTCTCGAAGCGGCTGGAATTCGTCCTGTTGATGACCCAGTAACAAGTCGTAAACTAATTCTAGACACAAATTTAGAGCATGTAAAAGTTGTGGTTATTAGAGCAACAGATGTTCCAACCTTTGTGGAGCGTGGAGTAGCTGACCTTGGGGTAGCAGGAAAAGATGTATTGATGGAGCATGGTGGGGATAACCTGTATGAACCTCTAGACCTGAAAATTGCCCGCTGTAGGATGATGACTGCTGGTGTAGTTGGAGCGGTTGAACCAGAGGGGAGAATGCGAATTGCAACAAAATATGTGCGTTCTGCGCGAGAGTATTACGCTTCACTTGGAGAGCAGGTAGAAATTATTAAGTTGTATGGCGCAATGGAACTTGCACCATTAGTCGGTTTGGCAGATAGAATTGTAGATTTAGTGGAGACTGGAAACACTCTTAAAGCTAATGGGCTAGAGCCTCTAAAGGAGATAGCCAAAATAAGCTCTCGTTTAGTGGTAAATAAAGCGGCAATGAAGTTAAAAAATAGACAAATTAAAGAGCTTATAGATGCTTTATCCGCAGCAATTAAAGAGTAAGTATCAAATAGGTATAGTATGAAAAAATTAAATTATAGCGACTCAAACTTTCAACAAAAGCTAGAGCAGCTCCTGGCTTGGGAGGCTGGCTCGAATGAAGAAGTTGAAAATACGGTTAAAGAGATTCTAAATAATGTACAGAGTAAAGGTGACAGTGCGGTAGTAGAGTATACAAATCGTTTTGATCGCTTAACTGCTACAGGTATGAGTGAGTTAGTTATTCCTCAGCAGCGTCTCCAACAAGCTCTGGATGACCTGCCAAGTGAACAGAGAACTGCATTAGAGTCTGCGGCAGAGCGAGTCAGACTCTATCACAACCATCAAAAGAGCGAATCTTGGAGCTACACTGAAGCGGATGGTACTATGCTTGGGCAGCAGGTAACTGCCTTAGATAGAGTAGGGCTCTATGTGCCAGGTGGTAAAGCGGCATATCCATCATCTGTATTGATGAATGCAATTCCAGCAAAAGTGGCAGGAGTTAAAGAGTTGATTATGGTTGTGCCAACTCCAGATGGAGTAGTTAATGAGTTAGTGTTGGCAGCTGCGGCAATTACAGAAATTGATAAGGTCTACACTATTGGCGGAGCACAGGCAGTAGCTGCCCTAGCTTATGGAACTGATACGGTTGAACAGGTAGATAAGATTGTTGGTCCAGGTAATATCTATGTTGCCACGGCTAAGGGGATGGTTTTTGGGGCAGTTGGAATTGATATGATCGCAGGTCCATCTGAAATCTTAGTAGTCTGTGATGGCGAAAGTGATCCAGATTGGATTGCAATGGATCTCTTCTCGCAGGCTGAACATGATGAAGATGCGCAATCTATTCTTATATCGCCAGATAGTGACTTCTTAGTTGCAGTAGAACAGAGTATAGATAAGCTCCTAGATGGTATGGAGAGGTCGGAGATAATACGCACTGCGCTGAATGAGAGAGGTGGAATGATTAAGGTGGATAGTATAGAGCAGGCGTTAGATGTTACTAACTTTATAGCTCCAGAGCACCTTGAACTATCGGTTGCAGATCCAGAAGAGCTCTTGCCAAAAATCAAACATGCAGGCGCAATCTTTATGGGGAGATACACTGCAGAGGCTTTAGGTGATTACTGCGCAGGACCAAACCATGTGTTACCAACTTCTAGAACTGCCCGCTTCTCCTCTCCACTCGGAGTTTATGATTTTCAGAAACGCTCAAGTTTGATTATGTGTTCAGCAGAGGGAGCTTCAGAGTTAGGGAAAACAGCCTCAATTTTAGCTCGTGGTGAGGGATTAACTGCTCATGCTCGCTCTGCAGAGTATAGAATAATTAATAGGTGAAAAAAACTGAATGAAAAACTGGATTAGACCAGAGATAGCGGCGCTCTCCGCATATCATATTCCAGCTCCAGGCGAGTGGATAAAACTTGATGCCATGGAAAACCCATATCGCTGGCCTGCAGAGTTAGAGCGAGAGTGGTTAGAGTCGCTACAAAATGTTGAGATCAATCGCTATCCAGATCCGGCAGCTATAGAGCTTACTAATCGTTTACGCAGCACTATGAATATTCCAGCAGATGCAGGAGTTGTGCTTGGTAATGGTTCTGATGAGCTAATCCAGATGATACTCATGGCTATAGCTGAGAGTGGACGAACTGTCATGGCGCCAGAACCAAGTTTCGTAATGTATAAAATGATAGCTACTTATGTTGGTATGAAGTTCAGCGCTGTTCCTCTTAAAGAGAGCGATTTTGAGCTTGATCTTGATAAGATTCTTACAACTATTGTAGAGCAGCAACCAGCAATAATCTTTCTTGCCTATCCAAATAATCCGACAGGCAATCTTTGGAAGCGTGCAGATATAGAGCAGATTTTAGAGGTGGCAGAAGGGTTTGTAGTAGTGGATGAGGCGTATCATGTTTTTGCTAATGATAGTTTTATGGGGGATATTTATAAATATGAGAACCTCCTCGTAATGCGCACACTCTCTAAAATGGGTCTTGCAGGGTTGCGTTTAGGTCTATTGGCAGGAGGGAGGAAGTGGATAACTGAGATAGATAAAGTACGCCTTCCATACAATATTAATACTCTTACTCAACATACCGCATCTTTTATTTTAAACCATGCTGCAGTGCTAGAGAAGCAAGCGGCAGAATTGCGTAGTAATAGAGAAGATCTTCTGGCACAGCTGCAACAGTTGGCAGATAGTTCACCCCTGATTCAGCAGGTATATCCAAGCCAAGCCAACTTCATCTTGTTTAGAGTTGATAGTGGATGGGCTGATAAAATATTTGAAGGTCTTAAACTCCGAGGTGTATTGATAAAAAATCTAAACCCAGCCTCTGGAGCTCTCTCTGAGTCGCTCCGAGTTACGGTTAGCACTAAAGAAGAGAATGCACAATTTCTCATCGCACTAAAAAGATGTCTGGAAGATGAGTAGCTATAAGATAAATAACTGGAGTATTAATAGTGAAGCGTCCTAACTTAGTTGCAGCAATTAATGAGTTGCTAAATATAGATAGCTTTCAAGACTACTGCCCAAATGGCATCCAAGTTGAAGGATCTTCTGAAATTAAGAGTGTTGCAACTGCGGTCACCGCATCTTTGTACGCTATTGAGAGTGCTCTGGAGTTAGGTGCTGATACACTTTTAGTGCATCATGGTCTATTCTGGAATGGGGATGATTATAGGGTGGTTGGACCTAAACAGCGCCGTCTAAAAGTTCTACTAGAAAATAACATTAATCTAATCGCCTACCACCTTCCATTAGATGCGCATCCAGAGTTGGGGAATAATGCGCAGTGGGCGCAGCAGCTGGGAGCAACTACAGAGGGGACACTAGCTGTTGCAGAGTTAGTACAGTACGGTAAACTCACGACACCTCTTCTAGTTGCAGAGTTGGCTGATAAAGTAGCTGCAGGACTAAATGGACGCAAACCACTAATCATTGATGGGAGAGTGGGAGATAGAGAATCTAAAAAAATAGAGAATATAGGGTGGTGTAGTGGTGGTGCAGAGGGTTATATTGTAGAGGCAGCAGAGGCTGGGTTAGATGCGTACTTAACAGGTGAAGTGTCAGAGAAAACTTATCATGAAGCATTGGAACGTGAAATACTGTTTTTTAGTTGTGGTCATCACGCTACAGAACGCAGCGGAGTGCAAGCGTTAGGAAAATGGCTTGAAAATAAGTTTGATCTACAGCACCAGTTTATTGATGAGAATAATCCAGTTTAATATCTTGACCAGAAAAATGGTTTAACAGTATAATTACCAACTTAATTAGTCAAGTAATGGTTGGTCAAGTAATTGTTAGTTGAATAGTATTTTAAGTAGTAGATAATTTTAGATAACAGATAATAGGAGTAGTAATATGGATGTATTAGAGAGAATTGATCAACAAGTTAAAAACAACCCAGTGGTAATATATATGAAGGGAACTCCTCAGTTTCCATCTTGTGGCTTCTCTAGCCGTACTGCAGATGCATTGAAGCAGACTGGAATTGATTTCTCTTATGTTAATGTGCTGGAAGACCAAGAGGTCTTTATGAATCTTCCGCGCTACGCTGACTGGCCAACATTTCCACAGGTATTCGTGGATGGAGAGTTGATTGGTGGATGTGATATCACTCTAGATATCCACTCTAAGGGAGACCTCAAAGAGATGATGGAAGCGGCTGTGGCTAAAAACGCCCACTAAATTCACTCCAATCATTAACCATTTTGCAGAATAGTTCTGCAGTCTGTTCTGCATCATAGAGTGCAGAGTGGGCTGACTCTTGATCCCAGTCTACATGAGCTGCTTTTGCCATTTTGGCGAGAACAGTCTCTCCGTAAAATACCCCTCCAAGAGTTGCAGTGTCGAAGCTGCTGAAGGAGTGAAATGGACTCTTCACTTTAGTGCGAGCCACTGCAGCATTTAGAAAGCTTAGGTCAAACCAGGCATTGTGTCCAATCAGGATTGCACGGCTACAACCGCTTCTACTAATTGCTTTGCGAATTGGAGAGAATATGTTTTTTAGAGCTTCGCTCTCTTCAATAGCCATTCTAAATGGGTGGAATGGATCTTTTATTCCGATAAATTTAAGTGCTTCAGGATCAAGGTTAGAATGTTTAAATGGTAAAACATGCTGTTCGATACTCTCTTGAGGAGCTAGCTGTCCGCTCTCATTAAAGTCCAAGATTACTGCAGAGATCTCTAATAGCGCATCTTTTTTGGCATCAAACCCTCCGCACTCTACATCTACCACTACAGGTAGAAAGCCACGAAATCGTTGTGCAATTGCGGTTTTTCTTTTGAAAGTTTTTTTCACTTACTGTTCCTTTTACTATTTACTATCTATTTTATTCGTGCTGTTTTTTTCATCCGTATCTTTTATAAATACTTTTGAGTTGCGTTTGAAGTTATAGAGAGATTGGCGCTTGAGCGGCAGATCTGCAAGTTTTGCGGGGATGTAACCTCTCTCTTGAAACCAATGTGAAGTGTGGGTCGAGAGTAGGAATAGTTTTTTTATACTTATGTCTGTACTATTTTGGAGTTGATTCTCGAGGAACTCTAAGAGCTCCTCACCTCTCCCGCTATTTTGATAGTTGGGGTGGATTACCAGAGCGGCAATCTCAGCCAAACCTTGCTCTGGGTATGGGTAGAGTGCTACTACTCCAATTATCATTCCATCTCTCTCCATCACGATGAAGTGGTTAATCTCTATCTCTAGCTGCTCGCGTGAACGAGGGACTAATATTCCGCTCTCTTCTAACGGTTGGATAAGAGATATAATGCCACCTATATCCTCAATTTCTGCAGACCGAATTTCATCATAGCTATCAGAGCTAACCATAGTGCCTATACCGTCTCTGGTAAATAGTTCTTGGAGTAACGATCCGCTCTCTCTGCTGCTGATTATATGGCTGCGTGGAACCCCCTCACGACAAGCGTGAATAGCACTTATAAGATGGCGTACTATCTGCTCAGGAAGTTTTCTGCGTGACTTAAGGATTTTATCTCCAGCATCAGGAGTCAGTTGGCGGATTAGTTTCTTGCGTCCATCCACTACCCCACTCTTATCAATTAGTGAAATCATCTTGTCAACATTGAGTTGGATAGCAGCTGAAGTTGCAACATCTTCACTGCTAAGATTAAAGATCTCTCCAGTAGGGGAGGTTCCTATCGGTGAGAGCAGAACTATAAAACCACTATCAAGTAGGTTCTCAACTGCTGCTATCTCTATTCTGCGCACCTCGCCTGTGTGCTGATAATCAACTCCGTTACGCACCCCCAATGGTTTAGCAGTGACAAAGTTTCCTGACGCGACTCTGATCTCTGCTCCCGCCATTGGAGAGTTGGGAAGGCAACTCGAAAGGAATCCCTCAATCTCTAATCTAATTGTACCTATCGCCTCTTTCACGCAAAGCAGAGTGTCGTCATCAGTAACTCTCAGTCCATTTACAATTTGGCTATCTAGATTAAATTCCTTGAGGCGAGTCTCAATCTGTGGGCGCGCTCCGTGGATTAATATTAGGCGCACTCCTAAGCTGTTGAGAAGAGCAATATCGTGAATCAGTTCGTGAAAATTGCTACTCTCAACCATTTCGCCGCTAAATGTGATAACAAAAGTTCGCCCCCGATGCGCATGAATATATGGCGCAGCACCACGAAACTGTGATACAAATTCTTTATTACTGTTTTTTGAGGCTGCCGCTGTTTTTCCCTTTTTCGGAGAACTTTTTTTAGTTGCGATCTTTTTGCTACTCTCTTTTTTATCTCTGTCCATTGCTGTATTATAACCGAGGTAGAGCAAGTTAGTGTCAGGTTATAAGCAGGTTATAAGAATAGGAGAGTTGTTAATATGGCAAAAATACATCGTTTAGAGTTAGGTGGGATGGAAAATTTGATTCATCTGGTTGAGGATGAAGAGAGTAATACTCTTGCAGTTATAGATCCAGCTTGGGAGGTGGGTAAGATTACTGCATTTGCAGAGGAGCGAGGGTTGAAGATTGTAGCTATTCTACAGACTCATGGTCACTTTGATCATGTGGATGGAACTGAGGAGTTAGCAGCAGTCACTGGGGCTAAGGTCTATATAAGTGCTATTGAGGCATCATTTTTTGAGTTGGATAATAAGGGGTGGGAGATGTTCAGTGCTCCATTCAGCTATAAATTGGGAAGTAGTGAAATTATAGGAGTTGCAACTCCGGGGCATACTCCCGGCGGAGTCTGCTACTTTGTGGATGGAAATCTTATAACTGGAGATACTCTGTTTGTGAATGGTTGTGGGCGTTGTGATCTTCCTGGAGGAGATTCAGCTACACTATATAGGTCGTTACGATCTCTTGTAGAGAAGTTCCCTCCAGAGACTAAAGTCTATCCTGGACACCACTATGCGCTTGAATACAGCTCTACGCTTGAGCAGGAGTTGGTGAGTAATCCGTATCTGCGGTGCGAGAGCGAGGATGAGTTTGTGAATTATCGGATGTAATTTCTAGGATATAATTTGTTAGATATGAATTGCCAGTTTGAGTTTTATCTAGCAATAATTTCTATAATTTTATTGCCACGATAGAGTTGAATTATTATGGTTTGTGGCGATAAAGATGCAGCACTTTTTGCTTCATCTAAGGTGGTGACTGGCTGGCGATTTATTGAGAATATTACATCATCTTTGCGTATTCCTAATTTCCATCCTGCAGTTTCTGATGAGACGGAGTCTATCGCAACTCCACCCGATCCATAACTATTCTTCTCCAGAGGTGAGAGTGAGGTTAGAATAACTCCATCTATTTTAGGATTAATACTATTGCCAGAGATTCTCTCTCGCTCTTCATGTTCTATGGTTGCATGTAGAGTGCGCGCATGTCCATTACGAAGAACAGCGATGTTTAGTTTTTTACCAATTGGGAAGAGTCCAACTATATTTTGAAGTTGTACTGGATTGTTAGTAAGGTGTCCATTTATAGAGATAATAATGTCACCTCGTTCAAGCCCTGCCTCTTCAGCGGGTGAGTTCTTTAGGATATCAGTTGCAACTACTCCAACCCTTTGAGCTACACGCATGCTCCGAGCTAAGGTGTGGGAGAGTTTCTTTGCAGATACGCCAAGGTATCCGCGTTGTATGGAGCCGTTTTTTATCAGCTGCTCCGCTACAACTTTAACTATATTGATTGGGATGGCAAATCCTATTCCTACGCTCCCACCGTGTGGAGCTAAGATTGCAGTATTTACTCCAATCAACCTTCCTTTAAGGTCGATGAGAGCTCCTCCAGAATTTCCAACATTTATTGGAGCGTCAGTCTGAATAAACTCTTCGAAGCGTTCAAGCCCTAAATTTGATCTGCCCAGAGCACTTACAATCCCTGATGTTGCAGTATTGCCTAGTCCAAATGGGTTTCCGATAGCAATTACAAAATCTCCAACTTGGATTAGCCTAGAGTCTCCAATCTCTATCTCTCGCAACTGATCCGTGCTAATTTGAATTATGGCAATATCTGTCTCTTTATCTGAACCTATAATATTGGCACTAAATGTGCGTCCATCTTCAAGAGTAACTTCAATGCTGTTAGCACCTTCAATTAGATGGTGGTTGGTAACTATATGTCCCAATTGTTGATCAATAATAACTCCCGATCCCAAGCCTGGTATAGGTTTAGGCTTTTTATTTCCTCTGCTACTATTGCGATCTAATCTATATTGTGGGGCATACTCTGGAATTTTTTTGGTTGACTCTCCATTTATTGAGATAGAGACCACCGCTGGAATTGCTTTTTTTAGCATAGGAGCAAGAGTCGGCATTCCGTCTCTACTCCCAAAGGCTAGAGGAGATATTCCTGCTAAAAGAGTGGTAGGGGATGCAGTTAAAAGTAGTATTGGTAACAGCGTACTGAATAGAGCTGGTATGAGTGGTGTTTTACGATATATTTTCAAAGTAACTCCGTGGATTAAAGTCGCTCTTATCTTCTAGCTGTTTATAGAGTGCCTTAATCTCATCACTCTCCGCAGGTGGCGTCTCTATCTGCAGAGCAATGATCTGATCGCCAGCAGTTTTACTTGGCAATCCTCGCCCTTTAAGGCGCATCTTTTGCCCACTTTTGGCGCCAGCAGCAATCTTTACTCCAACAGCTTTGCCTAAGGTTGGAACAGTTATGGTGCCACCTAATGCTGCTTCCCAAGGGGTTATGGGAAGGGTTATTAGAATATTACCCCCATCGACACTAAAGATCTCATCTTTCTGAAAGCGCACCTCTAGTAGTAGATTGCCGCGTTTTCCATTTCGCCCCATCTGTCCTTGTTGAGTAAGTCTAATTTTTTGCCCCTCTTGAATCCCTTTAGGAATGCGAATTTCAAGTTTCCTGCGCTCACTACTAATCTCACCGTTAGGCTCCAGCTCTGGTACAGATATAGTACGATTTCCGCCCTCAAATGACTCTTGTAGACGGATCGATATCCGCATCTTTTGATCGCCACCATTTTGTTGTGCCCCTGCAAAACCAGCTCCTCTCGTCCCAGGACCTCCGCCTCCGCCCATCTCTTCTCCAAATATGGATTCAAAAAAGTCACTAAATTGGGCATTTCCACCAGCTCTCGCTCCACCGAAGCCTCCACCCATACCTCCTCTTGATCCTGGGGGGGGGCGGAAGTTTTCTCCAGCCTTCCAGTTTGCTCCTAGCTGATCATAGGAGCGCCGTTTTTCTGGGTCTTTGAGTACTTCATAAGCCTCCGCAACCTCCTTAAATCGCTGTTCAGCGTTGCTCTCCTTGCTAACATCAGGATGGTATTTGCGCGCTAAACGGCGATACTGCTTCTTAATATCGACATCAGAAGCACCTTTAGAGAGTCCTAAAGTTTTGTAATAGTCATGGTATTCCATCAGTAAATGATACCATGTACAGTAAATTTGAATTACATTTTTAGTAACTGTTCAGCTCAGCTCTAAAATTCACCATCTCTGCGTTACAAAATTATCATATATAAATATATACTCAAATTTTGCGCCTTGATCTGATTAATTTTAGAGGCGATCTGAACTGTTACAACTGAATAGTTACCATTTTTAAAGGTTTAGTTATTAGGTTACGTTTTATGTAGACACAACATATAGTATTATTTAAAAAAAATTATTTTTTCTTATCTTACTGAAAATGCAGAGTTAAAGATTATCCTTGAATAATTTTAAATAAGTAAAAACAACACCTTGTATTGGGTGAGGTGTTATTTTGGTGGAGTTGACATATTATTTTTAGATGGTAATATAGCCATTCCTAAATAGGGCGCAAACACAATATGTAGTGTCTGTTGTTCTGAACCATCCCGTTAAGGAGGAGACCTTAAAGATGCAAGCAGCTAAGTTACGCGCAGTGCCAGATATTGATACGAATAATGCTAAAGAGGATATTGCTGAGGCTGGAGTGCCATTTCAGCCAGCCTCCCTAGATATATGGGATAAAAAATATCGTCTCAAAAGTAAAGATGGGGATAATGTAGATCAAACTATTGAAGACACTTATGAACGCGTGGCGCGCGCTCTTGCTGATGTGGAGGAGACTCCAGAGCTTAAAGAGAAGTGGTATAACGAATTTGTATGGGCACTTCAAAACGGGGCTATACCAGCGGGCAGAATCACCTCAAATGCTGGTGCACAAGAGCACAAACCTGCTACCTCTACTATAAACTGTACAGTCTCTGGAACAGTCGAAGACTCTATGAATGGTATTTTAGAGAAGGTGCATGAAGCTGGATTGACTCTCCGTGCTGGTTGCGGAATAGGGTATGAGTTTTCCACCCTGCGTCCTAAGGGAGCTTTTGTTGCAGGAGCTGGTGCGTATACTTCAGGCCCACTCTCATTTATGGATATCTATGACAAGATGTGTTTTACAGTCTCCTCCGCAGGAGGGCGACGAGGAGCACAGATGGCAACATTTGATGTAGGGCATCCAGATGTGATGGATTTTATTCGCGCTAAAAGAGAAGATGGCGTATTACGTCAATTCAACCTTTCTCTGCTGGTAACTAAAGAGTTTATGGAGGCAGTGAATTCAGATAGTGATTGGCAGTTAGCTTTTCCTGCAAGCCAAAAAGTAGTAGAGAGTGAAAAGCTTGAGCTAGATAATCCTGAACATATAGTGTGGAGAGAGTGGGCTGATGCTGATACTCACATCACTAATGATAAAGGGTTGGTTGCATGTAAGGTTTACAAGACCATTCGCGCGCAACGCTTGTGGGATGTAATTATGTCTTCAACTTATGACTATGCAGAGCCAGGTTTCATCTTAATTGATAAAGTAAATGAGATGAATAATAACTGGTTTGATGAGGTGGTGCGTGCTACCAATCCATGTGGAGAGCAGCCGCTTCCTCCTTATGGAGCTTGTCTACTCGGTTCTATAAATTTAACTCGCTTTGTTAAAAATGCATTTACAGAGAAGGCAGAGTTTGATTGGGATAACTACCGCAAAGTGATCGCTACCTTTACTCGTATGCTTGACAATGTGGTAGAGATTAATGGTCTTCCTCTTGGTAAGCAACGAGATGAGATCAAGAGCAAACGCCGTCACGGTATGGGATATTTAGGGCTAGGCTCTACGATGACTATGCTTGAGATGGTGTATGGAGATAAAGAGTCTCTAGAGTTTACTGAAAAGGTGACCAAAGAACTTGCTGTTATGGGCTGGAAAACAGGTCTTGCACTAGCAGAAGAGAAGGGCGCTGCTCCAGTAATGGAGCAAGAGTTTGAGGTTACCCCAGAGATGGTGCGTAAACGCCCAGAGATGGTAGTTGATGGATGGAGTGTGGGAGATAAAATTGCTGGAAAAATACTCCATGCTAAATATAGCAGATATATGCAGCAGGTTGCACAGGAAGATCCTGAGCTTGTAGCTGCATTGGCAGAGAAGGGGTGTCGTTTTAGTCATCACAGCTCGATAGCCCCTACAGGGACTATCTCCCTCTCTCTTGCAAATAATGCTAGTAACGGTATTGAGCCGAGCTTCTCTCACATCTACTCACGAAATGTGATTCGTGAAGGGAAAAAGAGTAAAGAGAAAATTGATGTTCTATCCTATGAGCTTCTCGCTTATCGAGAGATGATTAATTCAGATGCCGCACCATTTGCAGAAGATGAGAAGAATCAACTTCCAGACTACTTTATCTCTTCTGATACAATTAAACCAACGGCACATATTGATGTGCAAGCAGCTGCACAGAAGTGGATCGACTCTTCAATCTCAAAGACAATCAATATTCCAACTGATTTTGATTATGAAGAGTTTAAGGATGTCTACCTATACGCTTACAATAAAGGATTAAAAGGGTGTACAACCTTCCGTTTCAATCCGGAAGTGTTCCAAGGAGTTCTGGTAAAAGATGAAGATCTAGCAAATACTACCTATAAATTTGAGTTAGAAGATGGCTCAACAGTAGAGGTTAAAGGTAACGAAGAGATTGAGTATGATGGTGAAATGCACTCAGCTGCAAACTTATATGATGCCCTCAAAGAGGGGTATTATGGTCGTTTGTGATTGTGGTCTAAAATACAGTAAAAATGGAGAAGAGGAATGAGTGTACAGATTAATAATAAAATTGTTGGTTATAGTGTGGTGGATGATGTAGAGGATGAAAGTTTGGCAGAGACTCCTGCTGTAGAGAGTACAGAGAGCTCTAATGAAGATATATCTAATGTTATTCAGATGCATGAAAAACTAGAACGACCAGACCATTTAGTTGGTTCTACTTATAAAGTTAAGACCCCTCTATCGGAGCATGCCCTATATGTAACTGTTAATGATATTGTTCTGAATGAGGGAACTGATCATGAGCAGCGTCGTCCATTTGAAGTCTTTATCAACTCTAAAAATATGGATCACTTCCAATGGATTGTAGCGTTGACTAGAATTATCTCTGCAGTATTCCGTAAAGGTGGTGATGTAACCTTCCTAGTTGAGGAGCTGCGTTCGGTATTTGATCCTCGCGGTGGATACTTTAAGAAGGGTGGTAAATATATGCCATCTCTAGTGGCTGAGATTGGAGATTGCATAGAGTGTCACCTGAAATATATAGGTATGATCGGTGGTTCTAAGGTGGACGCTCACCAAAAAGAGTTTTTAGATAAAAAGCGTGCTGAGTATGATAAAAAAAGTGTTGCAACAAAAGCGACATCCAATACTGTTCAAAGTGATGAAATTAAGAGTACACAAGAGAGTTCTGCTGCAGAAAGTTTTCCAGCTGGTTCACAACTATGCGCTAAATGTACAACAAAAGCAGTAATTAAGATGGATGGATGTATGACTTGCCTTAATTGCGGCGATAGCAAATGTGGATAATTTATTCTGTTGCAGTGTGTAATCTTAGCGTATAATCGATGCTTGAAAATTGAGAGTAGTTGATTAGATAATTAAGGATAATACTATTATGATGAAGAGAGTATGGATGCGAAAAGTATGGGTACAGATGGTTCCAATGTTTATACTTGGAGCAGTATTGGTTGTGCCAACTGTAGATGCGCAGAACTATAACAGGTATGAGTATCGTGGTTCTAATCCATATCAGAATGCTCCATATAGAGCATACCAGAGATATAGTCCATATAAGCCTTATCAGCCGTACAAGCCCTACAAGAAAGCTGCACCATATAAGCCATCAGCAGCACCAGTACCATATAAGCCATCAGCACCAGCTGCGCCAGCTAAACAGTATAAGAGATATAGTCGCACAACTCCAGCGCCACTTCCAGAGCGCAAGTATGTACCTGTAGCACCAATCAAAAATGTAACCCCAGATCAGCTGCTTCGTCAGGGCATTGAAAATACATTTTCATATCTTAGAAAAACTGGCAGTACAGACCTTTCTAATGTCTTAGATTTTGTTGAAAAGGAGCTCGTCCCATATTTTGATTTTGAACATATGACTCGCCTTGCTGCAGGTAAGATGGCTAAAGATTTAAGTGATGAAGATGTTAAAAAACTATCTAATAAGCTTAAAGAGATGTTCATAACAGCATTAGGTCAGCAGATAGCCACCTACGCATACACTAACCACAGAGTAACATTCTACCCAGCTAAACGCTCTCGTTTTGGTAAAGAGGTTAGTGTTGCTGCTCGTATTACTCACCCTAGAGGATTTCCTGTGAAGTTAACCTTCCGTTTTCATCCAACAGATAATGGGTGGAAAGTTTATGATGTTTCATCAAACAACAACAGTGCCGTTATGTACTACCGTAAGCAGCTGGCGATGATTGCGCAGCGTTACGGAATGGATGCACTACTAAGTCAAGCGAACTAATAGTCAAGCCCCGACTATAGCGCCTAGCTGCGTTGAAAGTAATGGTCGGGGCGAGAGGATTCGAACCTCCGACCACCGGCACCCCATGCCGGTGCGCTACCAGGCTGCGCTACGCCCCGAAAAAAGAATATATAGGAAAAATTGGAGGCTGGAACCGGAGTCGAACCGGTGTACACGGCTTTGCAGGCCGGTGCATGACCACTCTGCCATCCAGCCTGAATGGACTACAATGTAAAAAAAATGGAGCGGGAAACGAGATTCGAACTCGCGACCCCGACCTTGGCAAGGTCGTGCTCTACCAGCTGAGCTATTCCCGCTTTAAATCAGATGCGTATTTTACAGAAAAAAACGGCTATGTCAACTGTTTTTTATAAAATACAAATTGATTGCAGCCATTCATTTATACTCATGTTTAAGCTTCAGCCTCAACGGTTCTATCCAGTACGCACTATCTGTGCTGACAATGATTATTATTTCTAGATCTATTTCTATTTAAGATCTATAGCTCCATCATAATTAATGAGATAAGATAGTAAATAAACTGGGATAGCTCTTTCTTTGATTTCCTCAAGTTAGAACTTCGTAGCTGTATAATTTAAAAGCCAAAAATGGCAGGTAATAGGGTATAATTGAATATTAAATAACTATTTGAAATGGACTCATAAATAGGCTCAAGAGAGTCACCCTATAACGCAACAGCCACTGATCTGCCTGAAAACAACTATGAAAAAAATTATTAATATCCTCTTATACATCTCTCTACTCTCCATCTCTAGTACTGGGCTAACGGCAGAGGATTTAGATAAGGTTGTGCTGCAACTTAAATGGAAACATCAATTTCAGTTTGCTGGTTACTATGCCGCGATTGAAAAGGGATACTACCGTGATGCGGGGCTCGAGGTGGAGCTTAAAGAGCGCCAAGTAGCAACCCATGAGATTGATGTACTGCTAGCTGGCGATGCTGACTATGCAGTTACTGGAAGCAATGTGTTGGTATCTCGTGCCGCTGGTAAGCCGCTAGTTGCGCTAGCTGCCATCTCACAAAAAAGTCCGCTAGCACTGCTGGTTCTGTCTGAGTCAGGTATTAAAGAGCCTATAGATCTTATCGGCAAACGCATTATGGTTACAGATCGTGACTCTGAGATCTTTGAGATGCTGCACCATCACGGGGTCAATGAGGGTGACTACGAGCGCCAGCAGATGAGCTTTAACCTCTCTGACCTGATAGAGGGGAGAACTGACGCATACTCTGCCTATATCACTGATCAAGGATTTAAACTTCAGGAGCTGGGGATTAACTACCGCTACATAGCGCCTCCTGACTATGGAATTAACTTCTACAATGATGTCCTCATAACCACCGAGCAGGAGATTAACAACAACCCGCAGCGGGTCGCGCGCTTTAGAGAGGCATCAATCAAAGGTTGGAGATACGCTTTTGAAAATTCAGATGAGATAATTGAGCTAATCCTCAACAAATATAACCTCTCTAACAATAGTGCTGATAGCTTAAAGTATGAGGCCTATAAGATGAGCACTTTGGTCCAGCCACTCTTAATTAAGATAGGACAGATGCGTCGTGTCTTCTGGAATAAGGTTAGAGAGCACTATATTAATAACGGCTTACTCTCCGCAGAGAGCACTATAGATGGGCTTATCTATAATCCAATAGCTATAACTAAAAGAGACAGCTATAAGGCAAAAGAGAGTAGATGTCTATTAGTCTACTCCTACCATAAGGGCTACGCCTGGAATGATGGGATAGATCGTGCTGCAAGCGCAGGCTTAGAGGGGCAGTGCAAAATTAGGCGTTTTTATATGGACTCTAAACGCAACGCTGATCCTGACTTTCTTAGGTTTCAGGCTAAACAGATTAACCAGATAGTTGAGCAGTGGCAGCCTGATGTGGTTATTGCTGCTGATGATAACGCCTCTAGATATTTTGTAGAGCCCTATCTTAAAGATAGCACCACTCCGGTACTTTTCTGTGGGATTAACTGGAGCAGTGAGGAGTATGGATACCCCTACTCCAATGCTACTGGAATGGTTGAGGTTGCCCCTATTATTGAGATAATAAGCCACTCTAGAGAAATGTTAGAGCAGGCGGGAAAGCTCAAGAGCGGAGAGAAGCTGGTGGTTGACTATATTGATAGTGACCTTTTTACTGCCCATAAGGAGTTCTTCCACATTGAGAAAATTTTAGAGGATAAAAATATAGAGTTAATCCCCCACTTTGTCTCTACCTTTGATCAGTGGCAGCAGGCTCTAAAAGACTCTTCTCCTCATAACCTGGTGATGGTGCAGAATCATGCGGGAATTGCGAACTGGAATCAACTGCTTGCAGAGAAGTTAATGTTAAGTTTAAAGGGGCAGCTAAGCATCAGCTACTACCCATGGATGAAATCATTAGTGGCATTTACGATGGCTAAGGAGCCAGAGGAGCAGGGGGAGTGGGTTGCCGACCGTGCTAAGCTGATTCTATCTGGTATATCTCCAGAGCAGATTCCTATTGATACCAATAAGCGCTGGCATATATCAGTCCATAAACTCCTCCTAAAACAGGCCGGGGTAGAGCTCCCTGCAGACCTTATCTCTGAGGGGAAGACAATATACCCTGTAGAGTTTAAGTTAGCTACTAAGCGTAAACTAGACATTGGTCTTACTGACAGCGAGAGAGCCTGGCTGTCTGACCACAAGAGCTTGCGTATGGGGATAGATCCAGCATGGCTTCCGTTTGAGTTTGCTGATGAGAATGGCAAACACTCCGGTATCTCTTCCGACCTGATTAAAAAGCTCCAGCAGCTAATAGATATAGATTTTGAGCTAGTCCCCAACTTAAGTTGGAGTGAGGTGATGAGTGGAGTTAAGGATAAAACTATTGATTTAACCCCCGCACTTTTTCAAACTACCAAAAGAGATGAGTTTATGGAGTTTACCGATAAATACCTCTCTCCTACTATCTCTATTATCACTAACAACAATAACTCTAAAACGGATAACTTCAAAACTTTTGAGGATCTACTCTCTAGCTCTGCAACTGTAGCGGTGGGTGAGAACTTTATGACTCATGACTACCTCTCAACTGAGTATCCAGAAATACCTCTCATAACTTACCCTACGGTACTAGAGGTGCTGCAGGCGTTAAATTCTGGAGAGGCTGATGCTGCAATAGTGACAGTAGAGGTCACAGCCCCACTAATACATGCGCATAGATTAAATAATTTAAAAGTTAACGGTCGAGTCCTTGAGGAGCTAGATGGAGTTAAGATAGGGGTGCGTAAAGGTCTGCCTGAGTTAACCTCAATATTAAATAAGGCACTTAAACATATCTCTAGCGAGGAGATTGAGCAGATCCGCAATAAGTGGACGGCTACCCCTATATCTGTAGGGATCTCTACTATTGAGATGGTCACTATTGTGGTTGCCATTATCGTCGTATTTGGGGTAATAATCTTAACGGTAGTTAACTGGAACCGCACTCTAAAGAGAAATGTAGCTCTCCAGACTCGCGCTCTGCGTAGTGAGAAGGAGCAGACTGAAGGGATACTTAGCTCCATGGCTGAGGGATTGCTGGTGGTAGATAAAGATGGTGTGATAGAGCGTTGCAACCCCTATATAGCAGAGCTTGCAGGGGTGGAGGAGGCGCAGTTAGTTGGAGTAGCTCTTAACACTCTATTCTCTGATAGAGCTGATGCTACTCTGGATACAGAGAGCAAGCTCTTTCACACAACAGACAGTAGTTCAGCTGCCCATACTCAAGTAGAATGTAGATGGGTTGAGGAGATATCTTCTCAGCAGAGTTTAATTGTAGACGGCGCTGATGATATCCCTCTCCACCTCTCTGGAACCCTGATTCAGAAAGACCCTGGTTCACCTATTGAGGGGGCGATCTTGGTGCTGCACGATATGAGTATCCTGCTCAATGCCGAGAGCATCAAACGCTCTAGTATAGCCAAGGATGAGTTTTTAGCCTCTATGAGTCATGAGCTACGCACCCCTCTCACCTCTATTATTGGCAATAGTGAGCTCCTGCTTGAGATGGAGGATGATAGCGAGAAGCAACATATCATAAGCTCTATTGAGTCTGCAGGGCGCAGCCAGTTGGCTTTAGTAAATGACATTTTGGATATGTCTAAAATAGATTCTGGAAAATTCACCATTGATGAGTCTCCTTATGATCTTGAGCTGCTACTGACTGAGACCAGAGATATGCTCTCTCTAAAGGCGCAGGATGCTGGGCTGAAGCTTGCCTTAGTCCAAGATAATATTGAGAAGTACAAGCTTCTTGGGGATGGTCAACGCATAGGGCAGATCCTGATAAACTTGATAGGAAATGCGATTAAGTTTACTGAGGAGGGTGGAGTTACTATTAAGAGCTTTATCGCCAACAGTGAGCTCCATTTTGAGATTGCGGATAGTGGTATCGGGATGGATAGCGTCACTTTAAGAAATCTATTTGAGCGTTTTGAGCAGGCAGATAGCTCAATATCACGCTGCTTTGGTGGTAGTGGGCTTGGGCTCTTTATCTCTAAATCCCTTGCTGAACTAATGGGCGGTAGGTTTATAGTGGCTAGTGAGGAGGGAGCTGGTTCTACATTTACTTTAGTTATTCCGTACCGTATAAGTAGCGAGAAAGTTGTAACTAGAGGTCAGAGTAGCTCTAAATCTATATTAAATGAGAAACTATCTGGCCATGTTCTTATTGCTGAAGATACCCCAGAGCTACAGATGCTTGAACGACGAGTATTGGAGAAAATGGGGTTGCAAGTTACTGTTGCCAATAATGGGGAGGAGGCGGTTAATGCTCTTGCAGATAGCTCTATTGATCTTATTTTAATGGATATGCAGATGCCTATAATGGATGGTATAGAGGCGACTAAGGCGATTCGTAAAGATGGTAACTTGATCCCTATCATCGCTTTAACGGCGAATGTGATGCAGAAGCATAGAGACGCCTTTAATAGTGCTGGCTGCAATGACTTTATCGCTAAACCTATTGATAAAGAGGTGCTGAAAAAAGTCCTTAAAATTCATCTCAAGAGCTCCACTGCGGTAGATGAAGTTGTGGATGATGAGTTGATCGCATTTGTTGAGAGTATTGTTAAAAATAGGATTGCTTTAGTGAAAGCGGTAGTTGTTGAGGATTGGGATGAGATGCGTAAGATAGCTTATGTTCTAAAAGGGAGCGCGATCTCCTTTGGACAACCTAAAATATCCAAAATGGCTGAAGAGCTTCAATTGGCTATAGATAGTGATGAGAGTGCGAGTAAGAGTGGTGAGGACAAATATGGGTTAAAACTTGCGATGAATTTAGTTGCTGAGATGGGTAGTATAATTCCATAACTGAGTTTGAGTTTTAGTTTGAGTTTAGAGATATGCTGATAAATTCCAACTATGATTGGGTCTGATAATGGGTAGCTGTATTTACTCTTACTTACCGCTATACCTTAAGCGCTGTTAATGTGAGGCAGGCGATGTAACACTCTTATTTAACTGCTCATCAATAAATTTATGAGTTACTGAAAATGATTTGGTGTAGCCTTTAGGAAGTTTAATATTTCGCTCCTTAGCAATAGACTTGGCAAGCTCCATCATCTTCTTGGTCGGTGGGTTGCCATTGTCCTGAATCTTTTTCGGATTGGCTCGGGCAGCAACTTTAAACTGCTCTGGTGTTGTGTGGCTTACAAGCTTACTCATCCATCCAGTCATTTTTTCTAAAAACAGCTCTGCATCTGCACCCTCAGTAATTTCATTCATCTGCTGCTCCCACCATGCTGTAACCGCAGGATCTTTAACTCTACCCGGTATGGAGTCTATAAAATGTCTGCCATGTTCAGTCGATATAACTTTCTTACCTTTGGCTTGAATGTAGTTGCGCTGTTTAAGTGTCTCAATAATGGATGCGCGTGTCGCCTCTGTTCCAATACCTGCTGACTCTTTGAGTGCATCCTTTACACGCTGATCATCTACATAACGGGCAATTCCTGCCATCGCTTTAATTAGGGTACCTTCTGTAAAGCGGCTTAATGGTTTAGTCTGTTTATCTAATATCTCTGTGCTGAGACAAGGTACAGATTCACCTTTGGAGGCTTTAGGTAGATCTACACCTTCTGTTTTATTATTCTTAGTAGGAAGAACTGACTTCCACCCCTCTACAATCACCTCTCTCCCTTTTGCAATAAACATCTCATCCATACAGCTGATTTTAATTTCTACTGAGTAAAACTCATGATCAGGCAAAAACTGTGCGACATAGTGGCGAGCGATAATACCGTAAAGAGCGGTCTCTATTTTTGAGAGTCGAGTGATATCTGGTGTTTTAGCGGTTGGGATGATACCTGTGTGGGCAGTGACTTTTTTATCATTAAACGCTTTTGATTTTCTCTTGAGATCTACATCCTTGACCAGTATTGGGTTGACCTTAGCAATCGCACCGATAATATTTTTTGCATCACTGTGCTGCCCCTCTGAGAGGTAGCCGCAGTCAGTTCTAGGGTAGGTGGTTAGCTTATGCTCCTCATAAAGTCTCTGTGCAGCATCTAACACCTCTTGTGCGCCATAACCCCACTTTGAGCTTGCAGTCGTCTGTAGTTGAGAGAGTGAGAAAGGGAGTGGCGGTTTCTCTCTTCTCTTTTTGCGACTATATGACTCTACACTACCATGCTGCTGCGCCACTTTATTACAGACAGACTCCGCAATCTCTCTCTTTAAACATCGCCCATCAGGGTCAGAATCATATTCGCTTGGTTGCCAGTTGGCAGAGATGGTGCTCTCCTTCTGTTTAAACTGTGCTTTGATGGTGTAGTAGGGGAGTGGTCTGAAATTTTCTACAACTCTGTCTCTCTCTACAATTAGGTTAAGCGTTGGTGTCTGTACTCTCCCAACACTAATCACACCATCCCCACCAGCTTTTTGATAGGCAAGTGTAAAGGCGCGGGTAACATTCATACCTAATAGCCAGTCACAGCGCGAGCGGCTAACGGCAGCATCGTAGAGTCCTCTGTAGTCACTATTCTCTTTGATGTTTTTAAAGGCTTGTTTGATTCCATCTGTGGTTAAGTCCTGAAGCCAGATACGCTTGGTCAATCCCTGCCACCCCATCTCTACCAGTATCTCATCAATCAGTAGCTGCCCCTCGCGATCAGGGTCACCTGCATGTATAACCTCTGTTGCGTTTTTAAGCAGGTTTTGAATAATCATCAACTGCCGTTGAGCATCTGCTCTGGGGTTTAGTATCCATTTGTCTGGAATAATAGGTAGGTCTTCACTACGCCACACCTTGCTCCCTTTTTTGGTGGTGGGTATCTCATCTGCTAGATATGCATCAGGCATTGCCTGCTCATACATGTGACCAAATGCCCATGTAACAATCCAGTTATCACCATTTATACAGCCATTACCTTTTTTGCCGCTACCGAGTGCAGCTGCAATAGTCCTGCCTAATGAGGGTTTCTCTGCAATGATTAACATCTAAAATTGGTTGGTGTTTAGTAGGACGATGGTGCAGGCAGATTCTACCTTAATTCCAGCTGACTCTAACCTCCGCACAACGGAGCGATCTTCTGTGCCAGGATTTAGAATTACTCTGCAAGGTTTGCATCGTATAATGCTATCAACTTCAGATTTAAGAGTGGCTGGTCTTACATAAACAGTTACTGTATCAATTTCTAAAGGGCAGCTATTTAGTGAGGAGTAACAGGATTCTCCGTTAATGGTATCTTCATTGGGATTGACTGGAATTGAATTGTAGCCTTTACTGTTTAGCAAGTGCAGTGCTCTATGCGACATCCGTTCAGGCTTGTTGCTTGCACCTAGTATTGCTACATTCGTCATGGTCTATTGTTTCGTATTAGTAATTGCATTAATAAGTGAAACTATAGTCAATGTTGAGGGTAGGTGCAAACATTGTACGAGTTTATTTTGTTTTTGAGATTAATTGTAAATCTACCCCGCCTATTATAATGTCCCTAATTATCAATACTGAGATAAAAGTTATTTTTATTCCTCTACCTCATTTATCTTTTCCCTCTTGCATACACACATAATCATAGAGCTTAATATAATAACTGGAGCGTTATATTTAAAATAATTAAATTAACTTTTTACTATTTTTACTATTCATAGCGTATCATTACGCATAAGTAATGGGTGATAAAGTAACTGGTGACAGTAGGGGGGAGGAAGGTTCTGGCCGCCGCTAAGTTGGTTCTATAAGATAGGGAGAAATTAGTATGAGCAGTAGGTCAACCATAAAACGATTATCTATCTTATGGGTAGTCCCCCCGATCATAGTTGGGGTGGCTGCTTTTGTGTTATTGGTGGGTGGTAAAGCTGCTCCTATTAAGAGTGAAAAGCAGGAGGTGGTGCGTGCGGTCCGTACTATAACTG
>Ga0209142_1000239_pt1 | contig 47178 bp, 42 predicted proteins | sample SaaInlV_120m_DNA_FD_184678 | JGI IMG/M metagenome (GOLD analysis project Ga0209142, IMG submission 184678) | Marine microbial communities from expanding oxygen minimum zones in the Saanich Inlet - Saanich Inlet SI074_LV_200m_DNA (SPAdes) (version 2) | ecosystem: Environmental > Aquatic > Marine... | reverse complement strand
GCATCCTCTGCGCTCATACTGGCAACACGGGTCTTCAGATAGATATTCTCGTAACGCTTACTGATACGCTTTTGCAGTGGGCGAATGATGTCTTTATCTGCGCCGGGGATCAGTGAGTCTTGTAGCTCCACTACCGTAATTTTCGAACCCAACGCCTCATAGACCGTCGCCATCTCCAGACCGATGATGCCACCACCAACAATCAACAGTCGCTCTGGCACCTCTTTCAAACGCAGTGCATCGGTGGAGTCCCACACCCGTGGGTCATCGTGTGGGAAGACTGGAACCTCTACCGAGCGTGAACCCGCGGCAATAATCGCATTTTGGAAGGAGATGATCTGGGTGCCCTCTGCGGTCTCTACAGAAAGCGTATTGGGTGAGGTAAATCGCCCCTCACCCGTCACCACCTGCACCTTGCGCTGTTTGGCTAACATTCCAAGACCTCCGGTGAGGCGGTTAACCACCCCCTCTTTCCAGTCTCGGATCTCATCAATATTGACCTCTGGCGCTCCAAAGCGAACACCGTGGTCCGCCATCGACCCAGCCTCATTGATCACTTGCGCGGTATGCAGTAGCGCCTTGGAGGGGATGCAACCCACATTCAAGCAGACTCCACCAATCGAGGCGTGGCGTTCCACCATCACCACCTTTTTACCAAGATCGGCTGCACGGAAGGCGGCGGTATAACCACCGGGGCCAGAACCCAGCACCAACACCTCCGTCTCAATATCGGCACCAGTAGACGGGGCAGCTGCCGCTGTGGCTGCTGGCGCTGCACTCACAGCGCCCTCTGCCACATCGGCAATCAAAATCAGATCACCCTGCGAGACCTTATCCCCCACCGCAATCTTGATCTCTTTTACCGTACCATCGCAGGGCGACGGAATCTCCATGGTCGCTTTGTCACTCTCTAGTGAGACCAGAGAATCCTCTTTGGTGATCGTGTCACCTATGGTGACCAACAGCTCAATCACCTCTACCCCTTCAAAATCCCCAATATCGGGAACGGTTACCTCTATTGTCATGGTTCTCTTCTCATCCAGTTGTGAATCGCTAGAGTGCATCGCATCTGCACCTAAGCCAAACAATAAATCTAAATAGTGGTCATCATTAAACTCAATAGGGATATTAAATCACAAAAGCACCTTCACAAATTGACTCAATAGCTGACCCAAGCGCGAGGCAAAACGAGCACCATCCGCCCCATCAATCACTCGATGGTCATACGACAATGCCAATGGCAACATCAGACGCGGTTCAAACTCAGCACCATTCCAGATCGGCTTCATCTGAGAACGGGCCACACCCAGTATCGCTACCTCTGGTGCATTTACGATAGGGGTAAACTGGGTACCCCCAATCCCGCCGAGGCTAGAGATCGAGAAGGTGCCACCCTGCAGCTCTTTTGAACTCAACTTGCCATCACGGGCACGGGCGCTGATCCCCATCAACTCCTCTGCCAGTTCATAGACCCCTTTGCGGTCTACATCTTTGACCACCGGCACCATCAAGCCGTTGGGTGTATCCACCGCAACACCGATGTTGTAGTAGTGCTTAATGATCAGCTGCTCACTATCGAGATCAAGCGAGGCATTGAACTGTGGGTACTCTTTCAATACAGAGACCACCGCCTTCATAATAAAGACCAATGGGGTCAGGCGTACACCACGTGCAGCGGCATCCTCTTTAGCCGACTTACGAAATGCCTCCATCTCAGTGATATCGGCCTCATCAAACTGGGTGACGTGCGGTACATTGAGCCAACAGGCGTGGAGGTGCTTGCCGGAGATCTTCTGGATACGAGTTAGCGGCTGTGGATCGATCTCCCCAAACTTGGAGAAGTCCTGCTTTGGAATGGGTGGAATGCCACTGCCTCCGGTGGCAGCCGCCCCCCCTCCTGCGAGACTCTTCTTCACAAACAGCTTCACATCATCTTTAACCACACGTCCTTTTGGACCAGAGCCGGCAACCTGTGACAGCTCCACCCCCAGCTCACGTGCATAGCGACGAATTGCGGGGGAGGCGTGTGCCTTATTGCCACCAATCACTGCTGCGGGTGTTGGGTTTTCAACAGCACGGCGCTGTGGTGCTGCTTCAGACTGCTTCACTGAGTCAGTTACTGGGGACTTCTCTTCCGCTGTAGCGATCTCTGGAGCAGCCTCTTCAGCCGTCTCCAACTCTAGTATCACCCCGCCCTCAGAAATTTTGTCTCCAACCGCAACCTTCAGCGCTTTGACTACACCACTCTGCGGCGCAGGTATCTCCATCGTCGCCTTGTCACTCTCTAGTGAGATCAGTGAATCCTCTTTTTGTACCGCGTCACCCACAGCAACCAGCACCTCAATCACCTCGACTGAATCAAAATCACCAATATCGGGTACTACAACCGTTGTCATATTTGTCATGTTGTTCGTCTCCCTTATCGTACGACCGGATTGGGACGTTCTGGATCAATCCCATATCGGTTAATCGCTTCGGTTACGGTAGAGAACTCAATCTCTCCCTCATCTGCCAGCGCCTTCAACGCGGCTACAGAAATGAAGCGGCGGTCCACCTCAAAGAAGTCACGCAGCTTCTCACGGGTATCACTGCGACCATAACCATCGGTACCCAAGGTCTCGTAACGTCCAGAGACCTCATCACGGATCTGCTCGGCATAGAGACGAATATAGTCGGTCGAGGCAACCACAGGCCCCTTGGCATCTGCCAGACACTGTGCCACATAGCTCTGACGTGGCGCATCCGCAGGGTGTAGACGATTCCAACGCGCCACATCTTGACCATCACGCGCCAGTTCATTGAAGCTGGTGACACTCCAGATATCAGCTGTCACATCCCAATCCTCTTTGAGCATCTCCGCTGCGGCCTCCACCTCACGTAGAATCGCGCCACTTCCCATTAACTGCACATGGCGCTCATTGGCACCGGTCGAACGCAAGGCGTACATACCACGAAGAATACCCTCTTCAGCACCCTCTGGCATATCGGGGTGGACATAGTTCTCATTCATCACCGCAACATAGTAGAAGATATTCTCCTGCTCCTGGTACATACGGCGCATGCCATCCTGAACAATCACTGTCAGTTCGTAACCGTAGGTGGGGTCATAGGCAACACAGTTGGGGATGGTGCCAGCAAAGACATGGCTATGCCCATCCTGATGCTGCAGCCCCTCTCCATTGAGTGTAGTTCGCCCAGCAGTACCGCCAATCATAAAGCCACGCGCCTGCATATCACCTGCAGCCCACGCCAGATCACCAATGCGCTGAAAGCCAAACATCGAGTAGTAGATATAGAACGGCATCATGTTGATGCCATGGTTGGTGTAGGCGGTGGCCGCAGCCATCCACTCCGCCATCGCACCCGCCTCGTTGATCCCCTCTTGTAGAATCTGCCCCTTGGTATCCTCGCGGTACCACATCACCTTACCGGAATCTTCTGGCTCATAGAGCTGACCGGAGGAGGAGTAGATACCGAGCTGGCGGAACATCCCCTCCATACCGAAGGTACGCGCCTCATCCGGCACAATCGGCACAACGTGCTTACCGATCTTCTTGTCACGCGCTAGGGTGGAGAGCATGCGTACAAAGACCATGGTGGTGGAGAGTTCACGCTCACCACTCCCTTTCAACAGTGCCTCAAAACTCTCGAGTGGCGGAATCTCCAGTGCGGGAGCATTCTCACGGCGCTCTGGTAGGAATCCACCCAACCCCTCACGTCGACCCAAAATATAGTTCAGCTCTTCACTCCCCTCTGCTGGGCGAATGAAGGGGATCTCCTCCATCTGCTCATCACTCACGGGGATGTGGAAGCGATCACGGAAGCGGCGCATATGCTCCAGCCCCATCTTCTTCTGCGAGTGGGTCGCATTCTGCCCCTCACCCGCCTCACCCATACCGTACCCTTTTACCGTCTTGGCGAGGATCACCGTGGGCTGCCCTTTATGCTCTTTCGCCTCTTGGTAGGCCGCATAGATCTTGCGTGGATCATGCCCACCACGCTGTAGCTTCCAGATATCCTGGTCGGTCATATCAGAGACCAGATCCAACAGCTCCGGATAGGCACCAAAGAAGTGCTTGCGCACAAAGGCACCATCCTTCGATTTGTAGTTCTGGTACTCGCCGTCAACCACCTCTTCCATCCGCTTCAGTAGCAGACCAGTTTTATCTTTCGCCAGCAGTGCATCCCAACCGGAACCCCAGATCACCTTGAGCACATTCCAGCCAGCACCACGGAACAGCGCCTCCAGCTCTTGGATGATCTTACCGTTACCGCGCACCGGGCCATCTAGACGTTGCAGGTTACAGTTGATCACGAAGGTGAGGTCGTCCAACTTCTCACGCCCAGCCAGAGTGATCGCACCCAGCGACTCTGGCTCATCCATCTCTCCGTCACCCAAATAGGCCCAGACCATACGCCCCTCAGTATCCTGCACCTCACGGTGGTGTAGATACTTCATAAAACGCGCCTGATAGATTGCCTGAATCGGCCCCAGCCCCATCGATACCGTAGGGAACTGCCAGAAGTCACGCATCAACCAAGGGTGCGGATAGGAGGAGATACCGCTGCCATCCGACTCAAAGCGGAAGTTGGTCAGCTGCTCCTCGGTGATACGCCCCTCAAGAAAGGCCCGAGAGTAGACCCCCGGTGCGGTATGGCCTTGAAAGAAGACCAGATCGCCCCCCTTCTCAGCATCATTGCCTTGGAAGAAGTGGTTAAAGCCCACATCATAAAGACTCGCTGATGAGGCAAAGCTGGCGATATGACCACCCACACCACCGGGGCGGTGGTTGGCCTTTACCACCATCGCCATCGCATTCCAGCGGATATAGGCAAGCAGTTTGCGCTCCATCGCCTGATCACCGGGAAAGCGCTGCTGATGGCTCACCGGAATGGTATTCACATAGGCGGTATTGGAGCTGTAGGGAAGATTGACCCCAGAGCGACGTGCACGGTCCATCATCTTCTCAATCAGATAGTGGGCGCGATCAGTCCCTTCAAACTCAATCACCGCCTCCAGCGCCTCGAGCCACTCCTGTGTCTCTTGTGGATCGTTATCGATTCTTTCAGCCATCTACTGTTTACCTCTTTAAATAACCTGTGCTTAACACTCGGAAGACGGGCTTTATACCCCGATAAAACAAGCGTCCGCAGCGGTTTTTTCAATATCAATTATTAATAATTCCTATGATCGTTTTTTTGAGTGAAAAGATCAACAATTGATCGTACTCAATCCTCCCCAGCAACCTGTCCGCGGGCGGGCGAAAAACCGTGGAAAATATGCCATCATAGCCATTCACTGAAACCAATTGGCCCGACTACCATGACACAGACTCTCACCCTAACCCGACCTGATGACTGGCATCTCCATCTACGTGATGGGGCTGCGATGGCCGCGGTGGTGGGCGATAGCGCCAGACAGTTTGGGCGTGCCATTGTGATGCCTAATCTGGTGCCGCCAGTGACCACTGTAGAGATGGCCTTACAGTATCGAGAGCGTATTCTGCAGCAGCTACCGGAAGAGAGTACTTTTCAGCCGCTAATGACCCTCTACCTAACCGACCAGACCCTCCCCAGCGAGATCGAAAAGGCCGCCAACAGTGAACAGATTCAAGCGGTCAAGCTCTACCCTGCGGGGGCAACCACCAACTCAGACTCTGGGGTAACCGATCTGGAAAAAATTCAGCCAACCCTGCAGGCGATGGCAGAGTGTGGGCTGCCACTACTGGTTCACGGTGAGGTGACCAGCCCCGAGGTGGACCTGTTTGATCGTGAGGCACGCTTTATTGAGGAGAAGCTTGCACCAATGTTAGAACTGACCCCGGAAATTCGGTTAGTCTTCGAGCACATCACCACAAAGCAAGGGGTCGACTTCGTCAAACAGTCCCCAGAGACCATAGCCGCCACCATCACCGCCCACCATCTACTGATGAACCGCAACGCCCTATTCCAAGGCGGCATACGCCCCCACCACTACTGTTTACCTGTTCTGAAAAGAGAGACCCATCGCCAAGCACTACTAGAGGCCGCCACCAGCGGCAACAGTAAATTCTTCCTAGGCACCGATAGCGCCCCTCACCCGCGTCACGTCAAAGAGAGCGGCTGCGGCTGTGCGGGCATGTACACGGCTCATGCCGCCATCGAGCTCTATGCTGAAGCCTTCGAGAGTGCAGATGCTCTGGATAAGCTGGAGCCGTTTGCCAGCTTCAACGGCCCCGACTTCTACCGTCTGCCCAGAAACAGCGAGACCATCACCCTAACCAAAGAGAGCTGGGAGATACCCACCGAGCTCCCCTTCGGAGAGACGCCTCTGGTACCCTTCCGTGCAGGCGAAGCGATGCAGTGGAAACTATCCGATTAACGAGAGCGACAAGAGAGTCGGTAACGGTCCGGTAGACGACGCTTACCGGGTGGCAGCCCTATGTGCGACAGTTCACACAGCGCATTATGGTAGACACTGCGCTTAAAGTAGACCACATCACCAATCGGGTCCCAGTAGTCGACCCAGCGCCACGCATCAAATTCAGGATGGTCCACACTGTCCAACTTCACCTCAGAGTCATGCACCTTCAGCTTCAATAGAAACCACTTCTGCTTTTGACCGATACACAAAGGTTTTTGTCCGGTACGGATACAGCGCTTGGGTAGACGATATTTGAGCCAGCCACGGGTCTGCCCCAACAGCTCTACATGCTCCTGCTGCAGACCGATCTCTTCATACAGCTCACGATAGACCGCCTCTTCAGGGGTCTCATCATCATCAATACCCCCTTGGGGGAACTGCCACCCATCCTGCCCGATCCGTCGCGCCCAGAACAGTTTGCCCTTACCGTTGATGACGATAATGCCCACATTGGGGCGATATCCATTTTCGTCAATCACAACCTTACACCTGATTATTTTCTGTTTTTCAACTTGATTACGAGTCTACCATAGAAGTCGCTGGTGGTTGCTTGCGGTACAATGGTGGTTTTAACTTTCATCTTCTGGAGTAGCTATGGCGCTCACCATCTTTGACCTCGACAACACCCTAATTGGCGGTGATAGCGACCACCTCTGGGGAGAATTTCTGGTTCGCCACGGACATGTCGATGCCGACTTCTACCGTAGTGAGAATGACCGCTTCTATACCGAATACCAGAATGGCACGCTCGATATTTACGAGTGGCTCGACTTCCAGTTTCAACCTCTGGCAGCCCACTCGATGGAGACGCTACAACAGTGGCACCAGCAGTTTATGGCCGAAGAGATCGAACCGATTTGGCTAGCTAAGGCGGTCGCTCTGATCGAGTCTCACCGCCAACAGGACGATATCCTGCTGATCATCACCGCCACCAACCGCTTTATTACCGAACCGATTGCACAGAAGTTGAATATTCCCCACCTGATCGCAACCGAACCTGAAATTATTGATGGAGCTTACAGTGGCAAGGTGGCCGGACTCCCCTCCTATCAAGCTGGAAAGATCACCCGCCTCAATGAGTGGCTGAAACAGCAACAGATTTCGATGGAGGGCAGCACCTTCTATAGTGACTCACACAACGATCTGCCACTGCTGGAGCACGTCGACCACCCCGTTGCTGTCGACCCTGATAAGACCTTGCGTGCCACCGCCAATGAGCAGGGCTGGGCCATCCTCTCACTCCGCGACTGATGCGCAAGCGGCTTCTACAAACTCGCATCAGCCTCACCTCCAGACGACTCTGGCAACGAAGGCTGGTTTTCTGGAGTGGCGCACTGGCCATCGGTGGCGCTGCTGCTCTATTTGCGATTCTGGCAGAACATGCCGAGAGCCTGTTCCGTGAGGTCGTCGCCTACTCCCCCTACCTGCCACTGCTGCTAACTCCACTGGGGCTGGTATTGATCTCACTCGCTACCCGCAGCTACTTTCCCAATGCACAAGGGAGTGGTATCCCTCAAACCGTAGCAGCCCTTGAGTTGGGCACCCATGAGGCGCGCCAAAAATTGCTCTCATTGAGAATCGCCATAGGGAAAATTTTGATGGCACTCTTTGGGCTACTCTGCGGCGCCTCGATTGGGCGCGAGGGGCCGACCGTCCATATCGGTGCCTCCATCCTCTTCTCTATGAGTCGCTACGCCCACTTTGCCCGCCATGATATGGAGCGTGGATTGATCCTCGCTGGTGGTGCCGCCGGAGTCGCCGCCGCCTTCAACACCCCACTGGCCGGAATCGTCTTCGCCATTGAGGAGCTGAGCCGCTCCTTTGAAGAGCGCACCAGCGGCACCGTGCTCACGGCCGTACTGATTGCGGGTGTGGTGGCAATTAGCATGCTCGGCGAGTACAGCTACTTTGGCGAGAGCCACACCACCCTGCCACTCAATTTTGAGGGGTTTGGTGTGATTCTGGTTTGTGGCGTGATTGGTGGAGCCATTGGTGGACTCTTTGCCTCTGGACTGATTCAGGGTACCCGCAGGGTCGCTCCACAGATTGCAGCCCACCCGATTCTGGTACCTGCGCTCTGCGGCCTGGCACTGGCTACCATTGGCCTGCTCTCTAACAACAGCGCATATGGCACTGGCTACCACGAGGCACAGGCGCTGATCAACGGCGAGATGGAGGGCGGCTTTCTCTACCCACTGATGAAGATGGCGGCCACCCTCTCCTCCTTCCTCAGCGGTATTCCAGGTGGTATCTTTGCCCCCTCCCTCGCCGCAGGTGCAGGGCTGGGTGCCGGATTTGCACAGTGGTTCTCACCCGAGCTGCTCTCAGCCACCATTCTACTCGGCATGGTCGGATACTTTGCCGGAGTGGTACAGACCCCGATCACTGCGTTTGTGATTGTGATGGAGATGACCGACAACCAGCAGATGCTGCTACCGTTAATGGCAACTGCATTTATCGCCTACGGCACCTCCAAACTCTTCTGCCCTAAACCCATCTACCGTGCACTGGCCGAGGGTTTTGTAAATCGAGAAAGACAATGAACCGAAACTTCCTACGTATTTTACAACCCGTCGTCCTACTACTGGTGGTGGGTACCTTCTACATCCAGTTCAGCGAGAGCTATGTCACCGCCAAGGTCATCCACCTGCTGGCGCTGATCTCTTGGTTTGCCGGACTCTTCTATCTACCGCGCCTGTTTGTCTACCATGCGGCCAATGAAGATGCCGCCACCGATGAGACCTTCAAGGTGATGGAGCATAAGTTGTTCCACTACATCATGACCCCCGCAGCACTGCTCACCCTGCTGGCGGGGGTGTGGATAGTCGATCTCTGGCAGTGGACCATTCCCCCCTGGCTCCACATGAAACTGGGGCTGGTTGCACTGCTGCTGGTTTTCCACTACTACTGCTGGCACTACCTGAAAGTTTTCAAACAGGGGGAGAATACGCGCCCACACACCTTCTACCGCTTTTTTAATGAGATCCCCACCCTGCTGCTGATTGCGATTGTCATTCTGGTGGTTGCCAAGCCGTTTTAGAGGCTACTGGACTATATCAGCACCCAGCTGCTCTCTGCGCCGAGCCTCATCCATGGCATCACGAATACGGATCAGGTCGCCATCCAGTGCGGGTTGTCCATGCCACCATTGGTAGTCTGGTGACTGGTGCCCCACGCCATAGAGCACATTCTTTCGATGATCGGTCTGACGCTGCTTTAATGATGAGCACAGATCACCCGTGAGAGTATCCGCCGTGGCCATCAACGCATCCCCCTCTGCCAGTTTGAGATCTGCAATCTCTAGCTGACGTTTTCCGTTGGCAAACTGTTCACGAATATAACGCGGGCTATGGCAACCGACACAGACCCATTGGCGCACTTCTGGACCACGCTCTGGGGTCATGGTGTCCCTATGGTCACCTCCATAGAAATGGCAGTAGCTGCATCCCGGCGCTCTGTAGTTACCCACCAGCAGAGGAGCACTCCACTCCTGTCTGTTGGCTTCAATGGTGTTGATCACGCCATGTTTTGATGTTGCATAACTGTGGGCTGCGGGGCCTCGGTGGCAACCCACACAGGTCTCATCCTCCCTGGCCTTGATGGTCATGAGTTGAGCTGGGCGCTGATGACGATCACCATGACAGCCACTGCAGCCCACTATTGAGGCCTCACCATGGGCCGTAATACGCCACTGCTCCACCAGATCGGGATCACGCTCTGTATGGCACGCCACACACTCTTTCTCCGTGTAGAGGGCTTCTGGTTGCACCTCTTCAGCCCATAGCGGCTGTATGCAGAGAAGAAGTATAAGCAGACTTCCGAACCCCCTTTTCATCAGTTCTGCTCCCGGTTGTAGTCCGTGTATGCGCCGCTCTTCCAGAGATCAGAAGGCACGCGATTAATCCCTGCCTTCAGCTCTGCTTCAGAGAGGTTGCGCAGCCGTGTGGCTCGGCCTTCGATACGCTCCAGAGAGGCATCCATCTTCCGATGCCCCCGCTCTACCCCCGCAGAGTATCCATGTGCAGCCGATTTGTACGCACCCAGATTATCAAAATACCACATCTCAAAATAGTCCCGCTCGATACCAGAGACGTTGTAGAAGGCCGATGCCTGCCCCTCAAAAAAACCGATACGCTGTTTCGCCCAGAGACTACCCATCGGGTATTCTGGGCGATCCTCTGCTGCAGGCTGGATCAGCTGATCTCCCCGCAACCCCTTGAGGATAGACTCTGCCGCATAGAGTTTCTTCCACGCCTGTTTACGCTCTTGGTCCAGCTCGGACAACCACTGCTCCGACTCACGTTCACTATGGCAATCACTGCATAGCGCTACCCAACGTTTACGCAGCACCCTGTTTTTGGAGGTGTGTGGGTTCACCTCTCTCAAGCCAAATTTCCACAGTGACTTATCGGCCACCTGATGCTTACCCTTCTCCATATGACAGTAGGCACAGGTTGGGGCCTTATAGTTCCCTTTGGTCAGAGGTTTCGACCAGTCCCAATCCTTCCCCTCAGCCAGATAGATCTTTCCATGGGCAGAGTTGAAGTAGGTCTCATCATCAGGATGGGGTGGCCCAGAGTGGCAGGTGATGCAGGCCTCTGGTCGACGTGCCTCAGCCGCATCAAAGCGGTGCCGCGTATGACAGGAGTCACATTTGGTGGCAACAGAGTGACACTGTACACAGGCCTGCACCTCACCCTTGGGCTTATCTGCAAAATGGGGGGCATCCACCGCCCGTTCCATCGCCAATACATGGCTGGGAAACCCATAACGGGCCTCATCGACAAATTCACCATGCTGCTTTTGGTGACAGTTGGCACACACCTCAGGGGTCGGTAGGTGCAGTTGCTGATGATCACTACCGTGACACTCATTACAGTAGACCGGTTGTTCCGCTTGTGCATGGCGACTGTTACGCCAGTCCACTACGATCCCCGGCGTGATCCCCTGATGGCACTCTATACAGAGTTTTGACTCAAATACCCCCTCAACAATCTCGGTCGATTGGTAAAAATTTTCCGGGTCCCAATACCCCTGCACCGGATCAGCACTCCAGTAGCGGGAGTAGAGTCCAGTACCATCGCCCCCCTTGCTCCAATAAACCGTAGCAGCCCCAGCCAACACCACCAACAGTGCAAGCAACAGAAGAGTGAACACAATGCGTCGTGAACTCATCTTTTATGCCCCCCAGTAAACGCTCGAACAGCAACCCGCAGCCCCACCCCCAACAGCAGAAGAACAGGGAGCAGCGCCAATATCCGGCTAAACCAGAGTGGAAGTGTGAACCCCTTCTCCAGAGGGCTTTGTACCACCTCAGCATCTCCCGCATAACGCTGTAGATACCCCAACAACGTCTCCTGCTGCTGTGAAGAGAGCACCTCCACATGGCCCATCCACCCTCCAAAGCGGTTAGAGACCTCCATCAGCAGAAACATTTTTGAACTCACCTCACTCCACTCAGCAGCGGTATGGCGATCCGGTCCCGGTAGGTTATGACATTGGGTACAGTATTGGCTCAACAACAGAGCACCTTGTGCCGTTGCATCGGGCAGCAGCGCCAAGGTAAGACCGGGTGGTAGTCTGTCCTTATACACTTCACACAGATCAATCTCTGCCTGCGGGTGGCTTGCACCCACAGGAGATAAGGAGAACAGTAGCACCAGCAGAGAGAACAGCAGTCTCATCCTCGCCTCCGCATCTTTTGTGAAACCGTGAGCATACCCTCTGCTGCCCTGCGTCCAGCCGCCATTGCAGTGACCGCCAAATCTGGACCATGGGTGTTATCACCACCCGCCCAAATTTTGGGATGTGAGGTCCCCCCCTGCTGATCAACCTGAATACAACCCTCCAGATCGGTCTCTATGCCAAAATCAGCAAGCCAGACGGGTGGATTGGGCCGTTGCCCTAGAGCAAGAATCACCCGATCTGCCTCAACCGTGGAGACACCACTGGCTGTATCAAAATCGACCGCGGATACCGCTCCACTGCCTTGAATTTGCTGTGGCCTGTATTCAAACAGAAATTGAACCCCCTCTTCACGCGCCAAGGCGACCTCTTTGGGTGAGGCCCGCAGGCCCGTTTCAGCCCCACGATAGGCGATCGTCACCTTTGCCCCCAGGCGCAGTGCCGCACGCGCACAGTCCATTGCACTATCCCCGCCCCCCACAACCACTACATTGAGCCCACTAAGAGACTCCTCTACCCCTACATTGACTGTAGTCAACCAATCCAGCGCTTGGCTTACCCCTCGTAGATTCTGCCCCGGTAGTTCAATGGTGCATGACTTCTGCGCCCCCAGCCCCAGAAATAGCAGATCATGCTCTTCAAGTAGCGCGGATAGCTTTTCACCATCTACCGGCACTCCTAAAGAGAAGTGGATACCCGCCTGTTCGAATAGCGCCTTACGCTGCTCTAGCAGCCCCTTATCCAACTTAAAAGATGGAACACCGCTCTGAAGCAGACCCCCAATCTTTGTAGACTGCTCATAAATGGTGACCGCTACTCCTCGTTGGTTAAGGTATTGCGCACACGCCAACCCTGCTGGACCTGCACCGATGATTGCCGCACTCTGTTTTGTTCGGTGCTTGGGTTGAGGTAGAGACCAACCAGCACTCAACGCCTGTTTCGCAATGCCGCTCTCAATGGCTCCAATGGTTACGGCCCCCTCCAGCCGACCTCGGGTACACCCCCCTTCACAGAGACGGTGCTGAGGGCAGATGGTGCCGCACACCTCAGGTAACGGCGAGGTGGCGTGAACCAGGTCACCCGCCTCTATCCAATCCCCTTTGGCTGCAGCTTCCAACCAGTCGGGTATGAAGTTGCCCAACGGACAGCCATTTCGACAACCGGGCATGCCACAATCCAGACAGCGCTGCGCCTGTTGCTGTAACTCATCCATAGAGAGGGGCTGTTCGGTCTCCTCCCAATCGCCCATACGCTGTGCCAGAGACCGAGGCACAGGCGCTATGCGAGGCAGTGGCTCATTGGGTTCTCTCTTCAGCAGATAGCTCGCATTCTGATGTAGCGTGGGCTGGAAGCGGTTGCGTATATCACGGATCTCCAGTGCATCCGTAGGACAGGAGGTGATGCAACGCGCACAGCCCATACAGTCCTCAAGCCCCGTAACAGCCCCGGTCTGCTGCCCCTGCTTCCATACTGGAATCCCCATATCACAGACCTGATCACAACGTCGACAATCGACACACTGCTCCCTATCGAGTTCAATGCTGTAATGCCCCGCATGGTTGAGCAGGCCAAAGGTGGCACCGAAAGGGCAGAGAAAACGGCAGTAAAATCGGTTCCCGGTAAATGGGATAATAAAAAAAGAGCCAAAGTAGGTCAGTCCAACCACCATTCCAAACAGGCCAACCAAGGTTACGGTCCAACTGTTTGGGGGGAACTGGGTCGCCACCATCACCCCCACATACCAGAGAAAGAAGAACCATTTGCTATGACGCAAGCGCCACGCCCACTCTCCACGCAGGGAGAAGCGACGAAAGGAGAACCCCACTGTTTCACGGATGCCTACACAGGGACAACCAAAGCCACAGATCACCCTACGCCCAAAAAAATAGACCAGCAGTAAAACCAGAAAGAAGGTCAGGGTTCCCGGTGTGTGCAGTGCCGGAAAGACCGGCTGACTCCAGACATAACCGATATAGGGTTCAAATTGCGGCAGCAGCCATGGGATCAGCCACCAGAAGAGAGTGACCACCGTAACCAAAATGATCAGCCGTTTACGGGTATAGGCGTTCTGTTCCGAAGCAATACGCCAAACCCCAAACCCCAGAATAATCGCATACTCGGTATAGCGGTTGAGCCAGATCGGACTCTCATAGAGGTAGAGCCAAGACTCATTGAGCCACCCCAGAAAGGCTAGCATAAAGGCTGCCATGGAGAGAACCATCACCCAACCTTTATAGCGCCCCGGCAGAAGCTCTTGGTGCGAAGCTCCGTTGTCGCGCGCACTGTAGGTTATCAGAGAGGGGGGGCTGTCCATCTTCATCACTCTTACTCTGATTTACTCAGCATCCCCCCGCCTGAAGTGAGCGATCATACGCGGAAGAAAGGCGACCGCAGCGAGTAGAGCCAGTGCCAACAACCCCTTCTGGATCAAACCCTCACCACCTGCCACAGCCTCACGCCCCGCATATCCCAGATAGGTATAGGCAATCGCCCCCGGTAACATGCAGAGATAACTTGCAATCACGTAGTGAAGCAGGCGAATACGGGTCAATCCCAGTGCGTAGTTGAGCAGATTAAAAGGGAAGATGGGTACCAGTCGAACAAAGGCGACAAAACGCCATCCTTCACTTTCAACCCCCTCTTTCAATCGCTTAAGTCGCCCCCCACTCTTCTCCTCCACCCAGTCGGATGCCAGATAGCGTGAAATCAGAAAGGCGATGGTTGCCCCCAAGGTCGCCCCAGTCAGATTGACAAAAGTGCCTAACACCGGACCAAAGAGAGAGCCACCCGCCAGTGTCAACATTGAACCGGGCAAGAAAAATACCGTCGCCAGTGCATACAGCAGGATAAAGGCGATCCATGCCAAAGGCCCCAACTCCCCTACCGCCTCAACGATCACCGAAACATCCAGTGACTGCCCCCACCATAGGGCCGCCCCCGCTGCAGTAATCAGCAGAAGCAGAGCGAAAACAGGCACAAGGCCCTTTTCCTGTTTCATAATTCGCATCCTTTCTATCACTTCTTTGCTATAATTTATCTAAAGATCATAACATCAATAGATCTATTGAATTATTGAAGTACAGGGAGCAGAAGGTGTCAACCAATAATTTCAAACATGACCTCTTCAGTCAGTTTGCCCGAGTCGCAAAGGCGATGAGCAACGGCTATCGATTGGAGCTACTGGAGTTCCTGGCGCAAGGGGAGCGTAGCGTGGAGGCTCTATCGCAGGTATCGGGCTTGACCATGGCCAACACCTCTCAACACCTGCAACAACTGAAACAGAGTGGACTGGTGGCTAACCGCAAACAGGGCCACAAGGTCTACTATCGACTCAGTGGAATGGACGTGATGGCCCTGACCAGCTCTTTGAGGGAGGTGGCTGAGCGGCACCTGACCGATGTGGACCGCCTTGTAAATGACTACCTGAAGGTGAAAGACAGTCTGGAGCCGATACCTCTCCACGAACTGCTGGATAGAGTAAGAGATGATCTGGTTACGGTGCTGGATGTCCGCCCTGAAGAGGAGTACAACTCTGGGCACCTGCCCGGTGCAATCAATATTCCACTAGCCGAACTGGAAAAACATCTGCATGAGCTGAATCCACAGCATGAAATAGTCGCCTACTGCCGAGGACCACACTGCGTATTGGCATTTGATGCCGTTGCCAAGCTTCGGGAAAAGGGGTGGAGCGCCAATCGATTGGATGGTGGCCTTCCTGAGTGGAAGCTAGAGGGGTTGCCTGTTGAAAAACCTCTTTAACACCCGCTTCACCCATAAAAAAACCGGGCAACAGCCCGGTTTTTTTATACTGCTCTGTAACGCTTGCTTACGAGCAACCACCACCTGAAGATGCCGAGCTGCAGGTGCCACAACCACCCTCAGCCTCCTTGGTGTTGTTGAATACAAAGCTGGGGCCTTGAGGACCATTCACGTAATCAATCTCTACACCATCTAGACTCGCCAAACACTGTGGGTCGACATAGATATTGAGGTCACTGGTCTCCATTACGGCATCGTTATCTTCTACTGCATCCGCAAAGGTCATACCCCACTGGATGCCACTACAGCCGCTGCCCGCGACATAGATGCGCACACCTTTTATATCTTCACTCTCTTCAGACTTCAGCAGTGCAGCCAACTGTTGCTGCGCGTCGCTAGAAATCTTGAACTCGTCTGTTACTGCTGTTGCCATGGTTAAAACCTCGTCTATTTCATTGAACCTTTATTAGATAATAAGCAATTGTACCAGCTCATCTGTAAAATTAAAGCCTATCCCGACAAATTTAGTCAGAATTTATCATTCCACTCTGCACTGGTCAACGGCAACGCTGGAGGATAAAATTTGCCCCATGAAAAACAGTACGATTGCATTTATTGGTGGTGGCAACATGGCCTACAGCCTGATCGGCGGGCTTGTCGCTGGAGATTGTCCCGCATCGAATATCCGCGTTGCAGACCCCAACAACGAGACTCTGGAGGCGATGCAACAACAGTTTGGTATCACCCCTTTCCCTGCAGATAACCCCGGAGCCATTGCCGAGGTCGATGCCATTGTGCTTGCCGTCAAGCCACAAATTTTGGCCACCGTTACCAAAGAGGTGGGCGAGGTACTACAAAATAGCCATGGAAAAGCACCGCTATTGATCTCTATTGCAGCTGGCGTGCGTACCCATGATATCGAACGCTGGCTGGGTGGTGATACACAGGCAGTCGTACGCACCATGCCCAATACCCCCGCTCTGTTACAGAGCAGCGCAACAGGACTCTACGCCAACAGACACGTCTCTGAGCAACAAAAAAATCTAGCAGAGTCTATTCTACGTGCCGTTGGCACCACTGCTTGGCTGGAGGAGGAGGCACAGCTGGATGCAGTCACCGCCCTCTCTGGCAGTGGCCCCGCTTACTTCTTTCTGTTTATGGAGGCGATGGAGGCTGCCGCACAAGAGCTGGGGTTACCCCAAGAGACAGCTCGCATGTTGACCCTGCAGACCGCCTTTGGTGCTGCTAAGATGGCACTGGAGCGCCCCGAAAGCAGTGCAGAACTGCGACGCAAGGTGACCTCCCCCGGAGGCACTACAGAGGCGGCCATTGGCAGCTTTCAGCAACAAGAGCTGGAGGCTATCGTAACCCAAGCGATGAACGCCGCTCGAGACCGCTCCATTGAATTAGCAGACCAGCTTGGCAAGGAGAATCCTTAAATGAACCACACCTCAAATGCGGGACTATTTCTACTGCAGATGGTCTTCAGCCTGCTGATCTTGATGGCACTGCTACGCTTTATGTTCCAGCTGATGCGGGTCGACTACTACAACCCGATCTCACAGATGGTGACTCGCTTTACCGATCCGGTGCTACGCTCACTGCGTGGAATGATCCCCTCTACTAGTAGCGTGGATGGGGCTTCACTGCTGGTGCTGTTTCTACTGCAGTATGCACACCTCTTTATCATCTCTGGGATACGGGGACTCAACACCAATCCACTGGGGTTGGCGATCCTCTCCACCACCGAAATACTCTCGCTGGTCACCAGCCTGCTGTTCTGGGCGATTTTGATTCAGGCTGTTATGAGTTGGTTCCAGCCCCACACCCAACACCCCGGAGTCTCTCTGCTACAGCAGTTGACCGATCCGCTGATGCGCCCCATCCACCGTTTTGTACCACCTACGAGCGGGGTAGATTTTTCCCCCATCATCGCTATGCTGGGGTTGAAGATGGTGGAGTTTATTCTCATCGCTCCGCTCAAGGATGTCGCTGCAATGCTACTCAGTACTGGCTGACCCTCAACGGCTGTTGCAACTCCACACCCAGCCCAAGGCAAAGAGGGATGAGATTGTGGGCGCATTGATTGCCCCCAACCCCAACAGTCAGTAAACTCCCAACATGCCAGAAACAATACCAGAAAATAGCATTGGAGTGGTCACCCCACAAATGCTCCACTTCGACCAGCCACTGGCGCTGGAGTGTGGCACAACACTACCCGCCTATGACCTGATCTATGAGACCTACGGCACCTTGAATGAGGAGAGAAATAACGCGGTACTAATCTGCCACGCCCTCTCTGGCAACCACCATGCGGCAGGTTATCACAGTATGGAGGATCGCAAACCAGGCTGGTGGGACAGTGCCATCGGCCCCGATAAGGCGATCGATACCAACCGTTTTTTCGTCGTCAGCCTCAACAATTTGGGGGGATGCAGTGGCTCAACTGGCCCCACAACCATCAACCCAGAGAGCGGAGAACGCTACGGCCCCGACTTCCCTATCATAACGGTTGAAGATTGGGTCCATAGCCAAGCTCGCTTGGCGGACCAGCTGGATATTGAACAGTGGGCTGCCATTGTTGGCGGCAGCCTTGGCGGTATGCAGGCGCTGCAGTGGTCTATCACCTACCCTGATCGAGTACGCCATGTGATGGTGATTGCTGCTGCCCCCAAGCTAACCGCTCAGAACATCGCCTTTAATGAGGTGGCCCGTCAGGCGATCCGCACCGATCCAGAGTTCCATGATGGACACTATGAGAGAGAGAATGTACTACCAGAGCGTGGGCTGAAGCTGGCACGGATGCTGGGGCATATCACCTATCTTTCAGATGAGGCGATGGGTAAGAAGTTTGGGCGTGAGCTACGCGAAGGGCAGATCAACTACAGCTTCGATGTTGAGTTTCAGGTGGAGAGCTACCTACGTTATCAGGCCGACTCTTTTGTCGGTCAGTTTGATGCCAATACCTACCTGCGCATGACCAAGGCACTGGACTATTTTGACCCCGCTGGGAAACATGGAGATGACCTCTCAGCAGCTCTACGCAACACCACCGCCCAGTTCTGCGTCATCTCCTTCACCAGTGACTGGCGCTTCTCTCCTGCCCGCTCTAAAGAGCTGGTACGTGCCTTGCTGGACAATGATCTAAAAGTTAACTATGCCGAAGTGACCGCAAATCAAGGGCACGATGCCTTCCTGATGGCGATCCCCCACTATCTCAACCTCTTCAGCACCTATATGAACCGCGTTGCCAACGAGGGAGGATTCTGACTATGCTACGTCCTGATCAAGAGATGATCTGTCACTGGATCCAACCCGGCACCCGCATCCTCGACTTGGGGTGTGGCGATGGCTCACTGCTGCGCCATCTGATGGATCACCACAACGTCGAAGGGTACGGCCTAGAGCTGGATGACAGCAAGGTACTCAGCAGTCTAAAGAGTGGTATCAACGTCATTCAATCCGATCTAGACCACGGCCTCAGCGATTATTTTGATGATGACTCCTTTGATTACGTGATCATGAGTTTGACTCTACAGGCGATGAATTTTCCTGATCAGCTGCTGGAGGAGATGCTGCGCGTCGGCAAACAGGGGATCATCACCTTTCCCAACTTTGGTCACTGGCGTAACCGCCTGCAACTACTGCTCGGTGGAAAAATGCCGGTCACCAAAACGCTGCCTGACACCTGGTACAACACCTCCAACATTCACCTCTGCACCGTGAATGATTTTGAGGCACTCTGTATGCAGAAAGGGATCCGTATTTTAGAACGCACCGTAGTTGATCATCAGCACCGCCAACCTGCACTGTTGAAGTTGGCCCCCAACCTATTGGGAGAGACTGCGATCTATCGCTTTGAACGACTCCCCTACCACCAGTAACTCCCGCTGGAGCACCCGTTATGAAGATAATCTACCCCATATTGCTGATCCTCACCACACTACTGTCGATGACGGCCCACGCAGAGCGTTCCACCCGATTTGGAGAGTACATTGTCCACTACAACGCCTTCCGCTCGGACATCATTCCACCAGAGGTCGCTCTTCGTCACAGCATCGTCCGTAGTGATCACCGTGGACTGGTCAACATCACCGTATTGAAAAAACAGGCCGATGGCTCTACCCAGCCCGTTGCCGCACGGGTGCAGGGCACCAGCCGCAACCTTGCCGATCAGATGAGTGAGCTGGAGTTCTTCCCAGTACAGGAGCAAGAGACCATCTACTACCTCGACCAGTTCCGCATCAACGACCACGACACGCTACGCTTTGAGATTCAGGTGGAGCCTGAGGGGGATGCCAACAACACGCGTGGCACCGTCAAGTTTATACAGAATTTCTATACCGACTGAGACTCTTTACGCCGGGAAACCGTTGATCTCTGCAAGCAACTCTCCAACAACAACTCCCACAGAGTCCTGCTCACCCTCATCAACCCGTTCACAGACCATAGCGCCCAGCTCACTCAAGCGGGGATGGCCAAAGGGCGCTCCACACCCTTTGATGTTGTGTGAAACTTTGTGGACCTGCTCCCAGTCTTTGCTGGAAAATGCTGCAGATAGCTCTTCTCCATACTGTTGAACAGTCTGATAAAACTCTACCATCAAATCATCTGTAATCATCAACTTATTACTCTTTTTAGTCTATTCTTGATTGATCTCTTGGATATCAATCAGGGGCAGATCCTCTCAAATAACCCGTTCATTCCCCCCATCCACAGGTAACTGCGCAGCCGTGGTCTTCGCAAACAGAGGTCCACACATCTCCGCAGTCAACTCTGCCACATCACCACTGGTCACTTCTACCTTAAGAATATTGCGTGTTTTATACTGTTGTACACTCATGCCATAGTGCTCTGCACGAGACTGTAACACTTCATCCGTCCAGATACCGGTATCAAAGACTGCATCAGGGTGAAGTGCGTTGATACGGATACCCTCGCCTCCCCATTCAAAGGCTGCAATACGCATCAGCTGAGTCAGCGCCGCCTTGGAGGCAGAATAGGCTGCCGCTCCAGCACCCGGTGCCAATACATTTTTCGACCCCATCACCACCATACGCCCACCATTGGGTGCCTGCTTAAGCAACGGGTAACAGTCTCGCATCAGTGCCAAATTAGCATCGAGGTTGACCCGCAATACCTGCTGCCACGCCTCAGTTTTCAGCTCTGCAATGGGTGTACCTCCGGGGAACATCCCCGCATTAAGTACCACCATATCGAGGCCACCAAAGCGACGTACCGCCTGTTCCAGTGCCGACTGTTGTGCAGTCTCATCGGCAATGTCTCCAGCAATGCCGAGAAAGGCGGGGGAGTCGATCAGCTTCTCAATGGCTGGATTGATATCGAATCCCACTACCGCCGCACCACGCTTGAGGAAGGATTCAACGCATGCCTTGCCAATACCTGATGCAGCACCAGTTACCAGAACCACCTCCCCCTGAAACAGCGGTGCGCTGCCCCCACTCTTCAACTTGGCCTGTTCCAGATCCCAATACTCCAGATCGAAGATGTCACTGGCTGGAAGTGCTTGCCAGCCGCCCAGTGGCTCTGCACGCTGGATACAGTTCATGGTCTGCTCATAAAGATCAGAGACCATCTCCACCTCAGCGGCACTCTTGCCCACGGCACAGAGTCCCAAGGTCTGATCCAACACCACACGCGGCGCAGGGTCGAGCATGGTCTTCGGCTCTTTGGCATTGGGGGCATGCTGATTAAAATAGTCCGCATAAGCGGCACAGTAGCCCGCCACATCACGCCCCACCATAGGGATGCGTTTGGTACGTAGCACATGGTCCGGGGTGACCGGACCACGGGTGGCAATCTGTTCCAGTTTAGGGTGCTTCACAAAGTTGAGCCCTGTCTCACTCTGGGTCATCTGCAATAACATGGGACGACCCGCTGCCGCAGAAATCTCACTGCGCAGTGTTGCTATCGCTTCATGCTGTGGAGCGGCTGGTGCCGTGATTGACTGTTGTTGCACCTCCCATGCCCCCTGTTCCATCAAGCTCTGTTCTGCCATTGAGACCAGCTCAATCATCCGCTGGTAGGAGGTCTCAGCCGAATCACTAAAGGAGAAGACACCATGATTGAGGAGGACCATACCGATGGTCTTCTCAGTCGCCTCTTGCTCGTACTGCTCCCCGATAGTACGCGCCAGATCAAATCCCGGCATTACGTAGGGGACAACAATGACACGATCTCCATAGATTTCACGGATTCGCTGCTCTCCATCCGCAGTATTGGTCAGGGTCACCACGGCATCGGCATGGGTATGGTCGACAAATTTGTAGGGCAGTACTGCATGGAGAATGGTCTCTACAGAGGGTGAGGGCGCACCCGCCAGTGTCATCTGGGTCTTCAACTCATTCACCATCTGCGGATCACTGAGTGACTCCAATTTAGCGAGCTTCTTCATCGGCTCCAACCGCACCGGAGCAAACCCAGGGGCCTCGATAGTGGCCAAATCCCAGCCACTCCCCTTCACATAGAGAATCTCCTCCTGCTCACCCACTAGGTTAGTCTCGGTGATCTTGACTGAGGTGTTACCCCCGCCATGCAGTACCAAGTTAGGGTTTTGTCCCAATAGACGCGAACTGTAGACCCGTAGATCGAGATCGTCCTTACACTGTGCGGCATCGGCTGCACTCCAGAGGGATTGAATGGGGGGTTGTTTCATCGGTGTCTGTCCTGAATTTTTTCGGTGTGCAGATGATGCCCGATTCGCCACAGCAAGAGAAGCGCTGGGACCACCATTAGTGAGGTCAATAAGAAAAAGATAAACCAGTCCCCATCCAGTCCATCCACCACCACCCCACTAAAACTGGCAACGGTGGTACGCCCCAGATTTCCGAGTGAGGCCATCAGCGCATACTGGGTTGCAGTGTAGGCGCGACTGGTGAGATAGGAGATAAAGGTGACAAAGGTGACGGTGGCAAAGGAGGAGGTGAAGTTGTCCAGCACCACCGCCAGCGCAAAGATATTGGTGTTCGGCCCCGCCAGCGCCAGCCAAGCGAAGAGCAGGTTGGTCGAGGCCATCGCAATGCCGCCAATCATCAACCCACGCACAATGCCGAAACGAGCATTGAAGACCCCCGCCAGCAGCGAGAAGATAATTGTCACCCACCATCCGATCAGTTTGGAGTAGGTGGCAATCTCACTATTACTGAAGCCGATCTCCTTGTAGAAGACAATCGACATGCGCCCGAGAAAGGCCTCCCCCAACTTGAAGAGGAAGATAAAGGAGAGCACCGCAATCGCCAGCTTCCAGCCATTGCGACGGAAGAACTCGGCAAACGGTTCTACCACCGTGACCGCCCACCACGCCATCCAGTGACGAGACTCATTAGTGGCAAGATGATGCTCCTCCAGCTCCTCCTCATAGTGGGCCTCGGCCTCCTGTTGAGTACCTGAGCGGATACTCTCCGGCTCTGGCATCTTCCACACTCGCCACGACAGCAGCAGCATCAACCCTGCCAGCATCGCATAGACCGTTGACCAATCGACTCCAGGAATATCGGAAAGGTAGAGCGCCATCGCACCCGGCACACTGAACCCGGTCCACCAGCCACTGGTGGTGATCGCTGCTGCATGAGGGATCTTCTCGGTCTCGGTGGCACCGATGATCTCAATACGATAAGCATCGACCGCAATATCCTGGGTCGCCGAGGCGATCGCAATCAACAGTGCCAACAGACTGGTCCAGAAGATACTGACATCAGGGTTGGTCATGCCAATGGCAAGTGCCGCCCCGGCAATGATCCACTGCATCAACACAATCCACGAGCGGCGTTGGCCTAGTTTGTTTCCGAGTAGTGGTACCTTGAGACGATCCAGCAATGGAGCCCAGAGGAAGTTGATCGCATAGACAATAAACACCGAACCGAAGAAGCCAATAGCGGTGCGGGTCAACCCCGCTTCCTGTAGCCAGGCACTCATCGCTGAGCCGATCAGCACCCAGGGGAAGCCACTGGAGAAGCCGAGCAGGAAGATCCAGAGCAGGCGTTTGTCGCGAAACAGTTGGGCCGCCTGAAGCAGGGTGGTGGTATTGGAGGATTGGCCCACGTTATTCACAAATGTAAGGGGGTTTCAGTAGTCTGGAAAGACGAGGAGTATATAATGCCCCCTTTGATTAAGCCATTTTCGGAGCTGATAGACCATGCAGGATTACAAAAAGGATTTTCTCGATTTCGCCATTGATGCCGATGTGCTGCGCTTTGGGGAGTTTACCCTCAAATCAGGCCGTATCAGCCCCTACTTCTTCAATGCTGGACTCTTCAACACCGGCGCACAGATGGCCCGCCTAGGGAAATACTATGCCGCTGCCATTGCCGAGAGTGGCATTGAGTTTGATCTGATCTATGGCCCAGCCTACAAGGGGATTCCGCTGGCTGCGGTCACAGCGGTCTATCTGGCAGAAGAGCATGGTCGTGACCTCCCCTTTGCCTTTAACCGCAAAGAGGCAAAGGATCATGGTGAGGGGGGGATGATTGTCGGTGCTCCGCTGGAGGGGAAGATTCTGGTGATTGATGATGTAATCTCTGCTGGAACCTCAGTACGTGAATCGGTCGATATCATCCAGGCCAGTGGCGCTGAGTTTGCAGGTGTGGTGATCTCACTGGACCGTCAGGAACGCGGTCAAGGTGAACAGTCTGCCATTCAAGAGGTGGAGTCACAATATGGGGTACAGGTTGCAAGCATTGTTGGTCTAGCAGACTTGGTGACCTACCTGAGTGAGAAGTCTGGTATGGAAGATGACTTGAAACGCGTAGAGGCCTACCGCGAGCAGTACGGCGCATAACCCTCCACCTACCTACTTCGATAAAAAAACCGGAGCTATAATAGCTCCGGTTTTTTATCGGGATAGAAAACAGCCTCTCTGCTTAGCCATCCGCCTGCTTCAGTAGCGCATCCATGCCATAACGCTGTGCAATCATTGCCAACTGCTTGCGGTAGTACATCACCGCACTGTTGTTGTTAGCCGATACGTCATAGATCTTCCAGCCGTTATCGGAGGGGTGGAAGCGGAAGGTGATCTTGACCGGGAATCCACGTGGGTGCGTAATGCGTGCGGCTACACTCACCTCTTTACCAAAACGAGAGCGTTTGGCAGGATAGAAGGTGACACGGTGGTTGGTGTAGGCGTAAGTGGCAATCTGCTGTCCCAGCGCAGTCATAAACATCTGCTCCAATTTTTTGGAGAGCTTCTGCACCTGTGCATCGTCCAGATCTTTCGACATCTTGCCTGCTGCGAGACGGGTCATGTGCTCGAAATCGAAGTATGGCCCCAGCTCCTTATTGACGAAGTCGAGCACATTGGAGAGGTCGGTACTACCGGTACGGCGTAGATAGGAAAAGGTCTGCTCAACCCCCTGACGCAGTAGCTGATCGGGTGTCACCTGACGTGCTGCCTGACGAGTCGGCTGCTGGCGCGGCTGATAGCGACGCACCGGTGCGGGTGGCTTGTAGGGGGTAAATGATGGATTGGGGCCTCGATAACCGTAACGGTCATACCCCTGCGCCTGTGCAACCGGCACCACCATCAAAATACCCAATAGGGCGACACCCAGTTTGCGGACCATACTCAATTTCATCAATGACTCCCTATACCCTGTAATTCGTTATTGTGGTGGTCATTATTAACCACATTTGCTCTCACCACAATTAAGACAAGTCATACACCCATCCATTTTGATGACGGCTTTGGTGCTGCACTTGTTGCAGAGCTGGGCACCTGCAGGAAAACTACTGCTGCTTTCGCCCTCTGGTTCTTTAGGTGAAACCTCTTCTACCTTGCCCTTGCCCTCAAATTCAGCGCGTTTTTTATCCAAAAAGGCCTTCTGATGCTCATCAACCTTATCCCCTCCGATCATGCCGATATGTTTGAGGTGGCACTCGATGCAGTCACCGATCTCTGCAACCAGTGAGGGCATGTACTTACCCCCCTTCTTAAAGTAGCCACCGCGCGGATCAAACACCGAACGCAACTCCTCCACCAGAAAGGTGACATCACCACCTTTGCGGAAGATCGCGGAGATGATTCGGGTCAGCGCAACGATCCACTGAAAGTGGTCCATATTCTTGGAGTTAATGAAGACCTCAAACGGACGGTGCTGCTCATGGTTGGTCCCCTCATTGAGAATCATATCGTTCACTGTGACATAGAGCGCATGCTCAGAGAGCGGGGTTTTGATCTTGTAGGTGGAGCCAACCAAGTGGTCTGGGCGCTCCAGCTTCTCGTGCATCTGGATTACATTGGAGAATGAGTCCTCTGACGCAGGTGCCTCAGCTACCGTCTCTTCAACCGCAACCTCCTCTTCCTCTGCAGCGACACTATAACCAACAATCTTCTTCTGAATTTTGATACTCATCATACTGTTCCTTAAAACTTACCGTAGTAGCCCTCTTTCAAGGCGTCGTAGAGGTTGGCTGCAGTGTGGATCTCACCATCATATTCGATCTCTTCATTGCCTTTGACCTCAACGGTAGAGCCATCGTCCAACTCAAACTGGTAGGTGGTGTTCTCCAGATCCTCCTCTTTCACCAGTACGCCCTGGAATACCTCAGGGTTGAAACGGAAGGTAGTACACCCCTTCAGCCCCTGCTCGTAAGCATAGAGGTAGACATCCTTGAACTCTTCATAGTCAAAATCGGTAGGGATATTGACTGTTTTGGAGATTGAAGAGTCAATCCATTTTTGGGCGGCAGCCTGAACATCAACATGCGCCTTAGGGCTGATGTGCTCAGAGGAGATAAAATACTCCGGTAGCTTATTCGCCTCCTCTTCTGCAAAGGGGGCGGCATCTGGATTCACCATCTCACGATAGGCAAGCAGCTCATAAGAGAGCACGTCGACCTTCTCTTTACTCTTTTTCCCTTCACGGATCACATTGCGCGAGTAGATGTGGGAGAAGCTGGGTTCAATGCCGTTACTGGCATTATTCGCCAGTGAAAGGGAGATGGTACCTGTGGGGGCGATTGAGCTATGGTGGGTAAAACGACACCCCTTCTCAACCATCGCAGCGATCAACTCAGGATTTTCCTGCGCCACCTGCTGCATATAACGACTGTACTTAGCGTGCAGTACCTTACCCGGAATTTTATCACCCACAGACCAGCCATCAGCAATCATCTCTGGGCGCTGACGCACCATACTCTTGGTAATTTCAAACTCCTGCTCCATCACCGGTGCAGGCCCCTTCTCTTCCGCCAGCTCTAGGCCCGTCTTCCAACCTGTGATCGCCAGCTCTTTGGTCACCATCTCGGTAAACTCAAGCGAGTCGGCACTACCATACTCCATCCCCATCATGGTCATACTGGAGCCCAAACCGAGGAAACCCATGCCATGACGGCGCTTGTTCATAATCTCTTTGCGCTGCTGCTCCAGCGGCAGACCATTAATCTCTACCACGTTATCCAACATTCGGGTGAAGATCGCCACCGTCTTGCGATAAGACTCCCAATCAAATGAGGCATTTTCGGTAAATGGCTCCTCAATAAAACGGGTCAAATTAATGGAACCCAGCAGGCAGGCACCGTACGGGGGTAGCGGCTGCTCACCACATGGGTTGGTGGCACGTACCACCTCATCAAACCAGTTGTTGTTCATCTCATTGACCTTGTCGATGAGGATGAAGCCTGGCTCCGCATAGTCATAGGTGGAGGACATAATCACATCCCACAGACGCTGTGCCCGAATGGTTTTATAGACCTTACAGGCAACCAGCTCCTGATCATTGACGATCAATCCCTGATGATCGGCCCATTCGCGCCAGACGATCTGTTCGGGGTTGTTGGTGTCCAGTGACTCACTATCAACCACCTGCTGACTTACCGGGAAGGCGAGCGCCCAATCACTGTCACTACGAACCGCCTCCATAAACTCCTTGGTCACCAGCAGGGAGAGGTTGAACTGGCGCAGTACGCCGTCTTCACGCTTGGCACGGATAAAGTCCATCACATCAGGGTGGCCGACATCAAAGGTGGCCATCTGCGCACCACGACGTCCTCCGGCTGAGGAGACGGTAAAACACATCTTGTCGTAGATATCCATAAAGGAGAGTGGGCCAGAGGTGTGTGCACCAGCACCCGCTACAAAGGCCCCTTTGGGACGCAAAGTGGAGAACTCATAACCAATCCCACAGCCTGCACGCAAGGTCAGTCCCGCCTCATGCACCTTCTCCAGAATACCGTTCATAGAGTCTTCAACGGTCCCAGAGACGGTACAGTTGATGGTAGAGGTGGCTGGCTTGTGCGCCTGCGCTCCGGCATTGGAGGTGATACGCCCGGCAGGAATCGCTCCGTGCTGCAACGCCCAGAGGAACGCTTCATACCACTGCTCCTGTAGCTCCTGCGTCTCCTCCACATCAGCCAGTGCACGCGCTACGCGACGGTAGGTATCCTCAATGGTCTCATCGACAATATCTCCCTCTTTACTCTTGAGGCGATACTTCTTATCCCAAATATCGAGGGATGCTGGCTGAAAAGGGACACTCGCTGGGCGATTTAGCGGTGGTACAGAGCGTAGTTGAGCAGTTTTAGTCATTATCCCCCCTCGGGTACAGGTCTATTTCTTATTTTTTCAGTTAAGCGCAAAAACCCCACGCTCCCCGTTTTTGGTCTATTCAGATCTATTCTGAGCGATCATGGGGAAACACAAGATGTAGTGGCTGGATCCGGAGTAGAATAGCATCAAAATCGGCACAGTCAACACCCTAATATTTCATATAGACCACCACACAACACATTGATAACAAAAGTATTCAACCGTTCACTGTTAAACAAGAATGCTTCATTTTCAGAGGGATACTGAAGTTTATTTTTTTATCACGCAACACTACATCTTGTGTCTAGCAACAGATTACCCACACCTTTATCCACAGTCAAAAAGCCAATAAAAACCTATGAAAACCCTTAAAATAGCCTCCATTACTCCACCACAAACGGCTACTTTCCAACCACTATGGAATATCACGACTATTACAAGACACTAGAGGTTGCGCGCGATGCCTCTCAGGATGAGATCAAAAAACAGTACCGTCGTCTGGCGCGGAAATATCACCCCGATGTGAGCAAAGAGGCGAATGCAGAACAGCTCTTCAAAGAGGTGGCCGAGGCCTATGAGGTACTCAAAGATCCAGAGAAGAGAAGCTCGTTTGACCAACTGGGGGCAAATTGGAAAGCAGGGCAAGAGTTCCGCCCTCCTCCCGGCTGGGAGCAGGCCTTTGGTGGTGGCGGCGCCCACTTTAATGGAGGCATGGGCGGCAACGCTGGCTTCAGCGACTTCTTCGAGTCGGCATTTGGGGGCCGTGCAGGGATGGGTGGAGCTGGCTTTGGAGGGCGCCCACAAAAACCAGTCAGCCAGACACTCCGCATCACCATCCGCCTGAAAGAGTCATACAGCGGAGGCAAGCGCATGGTACAGATCCCCCAGTACAGCGCTAATGGCCAGCCCACAGGAGAACACAAGAAGCTGGAGATCCGTATCCCCAAAGGGATTCAGCAAGGGCAGAAGATTCGCCTGAGCCAACAGGGGGCAAGCAGTATGCCCGGTGGTCCACGCGGTGATCTGCTACTGGAGGTGAAGTTTGAGGCTGACCCACTATTCACACTGGATGAGAACAGTATTCTGCTCACGCTCCCCCTCGCCCCATGGGAGGCGGCACTGGGCAGCAAGGTTACCGTTCCCACACTAGGGGGTAATGTGGAGCTAAAAATCGCAGCTGGCGCACAGAGCGGACAGAAGATGCGACTGAAGGGGCGCGGCCTTCCGGGCAAGCAGACGGGCGACCAGATCGTCACCTTGCAAATCCAGACACCCACAGCAGAGGATGAAGCGATGGAGCAACTCTACCAGCAGATGGAACAGCTGAGCCAGTTCAATCCACGCAGCCACTTTAAGCGCTAATCCTTAGAACATTTTAATAGCTATCTATGGTTGAGCGCTTAATGGAAATCTACACGCTGCTACAGCAGCCCACCCCTTTCCTGATCTTCAGCATGTTGATGGGGGCGATCATCGGCAGTTTTCTCACCATGCTGGTACACCGTCTACCTCGTATCATGGAGCGGGAGTGGCATAGTGAATGCCAACAGCTACTGACTCCAGAGACAACCCAAGAGATAACTCAAGAAGCCATCGAGGAGAGCCTTGCCTTTCCCGGCTCCTACTGCCCACACTGTAACCACCCTTTGCGATGGATCGACAACCTCCCCATTCTCGGCTTCCTGCTCAACCGTGGAAGATGCCACCACTGCGACACCGCCATCCACTGGCGTTACCTGCTACTGGAGCTGATGAGTGTTGCAGTAGCGACCAGTACCGCACTGCTATTGGGGCCAGGACTACAGGCAGTTGCCGTCATGCTCTTCAGCTGGGTGCTATTGGCACTGCTATTTATCGACCTTGAGCATCAACTGCTCCCCGACTCACTCACCTACCTGCTACTCTGGAGCGGACTGCTATTCAACCAACTACAGCTTTTTACCACGCCCAGCAGTGCACTCTGGGGAGCCGTTGCAGGGTATCTTTCTCTCTGGTCGGTGTTTCACATCTATCGCCTGCTCACAGGAAAAATCGGCATGGGGCGAGGCGACTTTAAGCTATTCGCTGCACTGGGCGCTTGGTGCGGATGGGCCGTACTACCGCAGATTCTGCTGATTGCATCATTCAGCGGCATCTTGATTGCCTTACCTCTACTGCTACTGAAACAACGCCCCTCAAGCAGTCCAATCCTAACCACAGCAATACCGTTCGGCCCTTTTCTTGCTATTGGTGGATGGATTACAGTAACGTGGGGAGACCTCCTCAATCCGTGGATACTGGGGCTGGCATTTTCCAGTGGGCAAGGATGATTCATATTGGGCTCACTGGCGGCATTGCCAGCGGAAAGAGCCGTGTTGCAGCGCTGTTTGAACAGTTGAATGTCCCTGTGATTGATGCCGATCTGGCTGCCCGCAGTGCAGTTGAACCCGGCTCTTTGGGTCTATCCAAAATCATCCAACAGTTCGGCACAGCCATACTCAATGAAGATGGCACACTCAACCGCAAGCAGCTACGCCAACAGATTTTTGAGGCCCCAGAAAAACGGCTACAACTCGAACAGATCCTCCACCCACTCATTGCGGAGATCATGCTGAAGCAGGCTGCACAGATTAAAGCCCCCTATCTGATCTTTATGATCCCTCTGCTCACCCAAAAGCAGGGGCGTTATCCCATCGACCAAATATTGGTGGTAGACCTCCCGGAGCCGCTGCAGATTGAACGCTTAATGCAACGTGACCAGATCACCCAAGCCGAAGCAGAGGCGATCCTTGATGCACAACTGAGTCGTGAAGCACGCCTACAGCTGGCCGATGATCTCATTCTTAATATCGATGCAAAACAGCTCCCCGCTGCGGTCAAAAAGCTACACCAACAATACCTTCAGCTTGCCAATCTAGAGTGATAGAATCAGCGCCCCACCCACTCATTTTGTCCTAGCAGGTTCCCTTGTCCGACACCATCACCTACGAGCAACCCCTGAACGAGCGCATCCGTATTCTGCTGCGTCTGGAGTCGCTATTTGAGAATATTGAGGACACCCTGTACGAACCCTCCCCTGCCAGCAGCCATGCAACCATGGAGCGACTACAGGAGATTCTGACCCTGACTGACCGCTCTGAGTTGAAAAAGGATTTGATGAAGGAGTTGGATCGCAACCACCTCACCCTCTCCGCACTCAAAGAGCACCCTGGAGTCAACCACGAGCAGCTCGATGGGTTTCTCGATAAGATCAAACAGCTCAATAGTGGACTGGATGCTGAACGCAGTAAGCCGGGCCAAGAACTGCGCAACTCCGAATTCCTGAAGAGCTTTCGGCAACGTTCTGGGGTTCCCGGCGGCCTCTCTGATATCGATTTTCCCCACTACCACTTCTGGCTCAACCTCCCCTCAAAAGAGCGTATCGCCTCTCTCTCAGAGTGGGTCGGTAATTTTGATACCATCCGAGAAGCGGTGATTCTGGTGCTTGATATGATTCGTCGCAGTGCCACACCGACAACAGTCACCTCAACCAAGGGGTTCTACCAACATAGCCTTGACAAGGACACCCCCTACCAGCTGATCCGAGTCACACTCCCCATGGACTCTCCCTACTATGTGGAGATCAGCGGTGGACGCCACCGCTTCTCTGCACGGATGATGATCCCCAACATGGTCGACCGCCCCACACAGGCGATGGAAGATATCAGCTTCCAGCTCACCACCTGTGTTCTATAGGATTTAGAGTTCCCCTTCTTAGAGTTCTCTTTTAAAAGAGGTCAATATCTCCCTCTTTGGTGACCCCCTCCTCCATCGTATTGAAGTTTTTCACCTGATTGCGCCCATGCTCCTTTGCATAGTAGAGCGCTCGGTCTGCATACTCCATCAACAGCGCTGGGGGCGCAATGCGGTCAATCAACGTGTAACCAATACTGACCGTAATATTGCCTGATGGGAACGCATGCGCCTCCACCGTCTCCCGAAAACGTTGCAGGGTGAGCTCAACAGCAGCCTCATCACAGCTATTGATAATCACCACAAACTCCTCACCACCATACCGGAACAGGAAGTCAGAGTGACGAAAGGTTTTATCCATCAGCCGAGAGAAGTGCAAAAGCACCTCATCACCGTATAGGTGTCCAAACTCATCATTCACCCTCTTGAAGAAGTCGATATCGAGAATCGCAATCCACGACTTCTTAGGCTGCGAACGAACATCTTTCCCCCGGTAAAAGACGATGATATCGTTCAGCGTCACCTCCAAGGTCTGCCGGTTCAACAGATGGGTCAGTGCATCACGCTCTTTGGAGTCTAGCAGTGCCACTTGGTTGGAGTAGATACGGTGGAGCCCCTCAATAATCGCCATGTCGGTCTCATTCAGCGCCCCTTTTAGCAGAATGACACGACGAGGCTTGACGTTATTGAACACATCCAGAAAGATCCACGGCTCTCCAGCCTCACCCTCTGTAAGGGAGACACCACCTCGGCTCTCCGCCAAGTTTCTCATAATCAAATTTAGATTATCATCTCGATCAATCTCATCCAATGAGATCGGGAATCGCCGAATCAGTACATCTTCAGACTTGGCCACATCCCCAAAGATTTCATATGCCGCAACCTCCTCAACCCCATCCAAGGAGTTGAAGTAGTGAATGATTGCATGGGTGAGCGATTGATAGGTATTGTGAGCAAACAACATGGCTGAAAGCTCGAAGACACGCTTAATTTCTTGATGAGACATACCACTCCTTAACAAATACTCATAAACCTGAACGCTCTACCCTATCAAGACTATGAATTCCAAAACGCACGGATTGCAGCCACCCCCTGTCCACCCATCTCACGCGCTTGATCAACATGGCTCTCATCTACCCCTCCTAGTGCATAGATAGGATAGGGTGCTGCCTGCAACAGCTGTGAAAACAGCTCCCAACCCAGTGGCTCACGGTCTGGATGGGTTTGGGTAGGCAGTACCGCAGAGAGTACCGCAAAATCAACGCCAATCTCAGCAGCTCGCTCAATCTCCTCCGCATTATGCAGTGAGGCGGAGATCAGCGCCCCCTCTTGAACAGGACGACCACTCAAGGTCTTGAGTCGATGACCATTGAGGTGAATACCATCCGCACCCACCTGTTCAACCCACTCTGGCTCACCATTTAATAGCACCTTTGCACCATAGCTGTGCGCCCTCTCCACCACTACAGCGGCCAATTGCAGATAAGGCTCTGGCTCTAACTCTGGAGCACGGAATTGAATCAGCCGTACTCCCTGTTCCAGCACCCGCCCTAGCTTATCGGCAAACTCTTCATTACTTGCCGCCTTACCGGTAATCAGATAACGATCTGGCAACTGTAGTGCAGTCAATACCGGACGATCTGCCGCAGGGAACTCTTCGGCATGGAGTTGTTTAACATTTGACCAGCGCAACGCCTGCCCCTCAACCCCTTGTGGCTTACCAGAAAATGCGCTCACCTCCCAAATATCCAACAATACCGAACGGTCCTCATAGTGGTGCGGCACCTGAATCAGAGGCTTGGCAGTGCTTACATCAATCGACAACTCCTCTTGCAGCTCTCGCCGCAACCCTGCAAGACGTGACTCACCCGCCTCCAGCTTACCTCCGGGAAACTCCCACAGCCCCCCTTGGTGTAGGTGGTCATGGCGCAAGGTGGTTAGAATCTCACCCTTTGGATTACGGATCACTCCAGCAACTACATGAATCATTATTAGAGGTACCTTTAATTGAGATGCGACTTAATGAGAGAGAGCAATTTTGATAACTGGATAGGCTTTTCAATGACTGCATTGACCCCCAAGAGGCTCGATAGCTGAAGATAGAAGGCATTAGAGGAGATCGCAATAACCGGAAACCCAGGGAAAGCTGCGCGAACATCCTCAATGGTTTCAATCCCCTCTTTATTGGGCATCACAATATCGGTAACCAACAGATCAACCGCTTCAGAGCGGATCGTTTGTACCGCACCTACACCATCACTCAGGGCAACAACCTGATAACCCGCCTTGGTTAAGGCCTTAATCAATAGATCCCTAACAGGTTTATTATCATCAATAACCAATATCGTCTGCAACGGGATCTCCTTAGCTTCTGTACTCTGCATTAATCTTTACGTAATCATGAGAGAGGTCACAGGTCCAGACCGTCTCTGTGGCCTCACCACGAGCTAGGTCGATCCGAATGGTGATCTCTGCCCGGTCCATCACCATTTGGCCCTGCTCCTCTGTATAACTGCTGGCACGACCGCCATTTTCAACAATGGCTACATCATCCAGCCAGACAGAAACCCGGTTAACATCCAGCTTCTCTACTTTCGCCCGTCCAACCGCCGCGAGGATGCGCCCCCAGTTGGGGTCAGAGGCGAACAGTGCCGTTTTCACCAGCGGTGAATGGGCAATGGTTAAGGCAACATCCAGTGCCTCTTGCTCTACCGTAGCCCCTTCAACGGTCACCGTTACAAACTTGCTGGCCCCTTCACCATCCCGCACCATCAACTGGGCCAGCTCCAGCGCTACCGCCTCCAGCGCGACTACGAACTGGCCTGCCACTTCACTATCACCATCCGTCAGTGGCGGCATTCCATTCTGCCCTGTTGCCACAACAACAAAGGAGTCATTGGTTGAGGTATCTCCGTCAACGGTCACCCGGTTAAAGCTTCGCCCCACCACATAACTCACCATCTCCTGTAGCAAATCTTGTTCAATCACCGCATCGGTTGCAATATAGGCAAGCATAGTCGCCATATCAGGGTGGATCATTCCAGAGCCTTTAGCAATACCGGTAATAGTGACGGAACGCCCCCCTACCTCCAGCTGCTGGCTTGCCCCCTTGATCACGGTATCGGTGGTCATGATGCCATTTGCCGCATCTTCCCAGCCCATCTCAGAGAGTGAGGCAATGGCATCGGGCAGCCCTTGGATGATCGGCTCAAGCGGTAGCGGCTCACCAATCACACCGGTAGAGAAGGGTAGAATTTCTGTTGGCTGAACTTGGGTCAACTGAGCCAATGCACCGCAGACGGCCTCAGCATCACGCTGTCCTTGCGGACCGGTACCGGCATTGGCATTACCCGTATTAGTCACCATATAACAGGGCGCATGCTGCGCCAAGTGCGCCTTACAGAGACTCACTGGTGCCGCACAGAAAGCGTTCTGGGTAAACACAGCGCCGATAGTCGAACCTGCTGCACACTCCATCACCACCAGATCACGCCTATCTGGATAACGTACACCAGCCTCTGTGGTACCTAATGCAAACCCGGCTACGGGGTGCATGGTTGGGAAGGTCACATCTCCAACAGCCATAACATCTACTCCTCACACAAGGGCATAGCTGAATATTTAATTCAACTTACCGCAACACTGCTTGTACTTCTTACCTGAACCACAAGGACACGGCTCATTACGCCCCACCTTGCGCCCATCACGCACAAACGGCTCGTGCTCCTCTTCTGGCTGTTTCTCTGCCGCAGCGGGCTCATCCGTCAAGGTACCTGCAGGAGCATGCTGGAACTGCATCTCACTGGATTGACGGCGCTGCTCTTCAACCGCCTCGACATCCTCTTCGGTACGCACCTGCACCCGTGTGATAACCCCCAGTGCATCACTCTTGATACGGTCCAGCATCGAGGAGAACATCTCAAACGACTCTCGCTTGTACTCCTGCTTGGGGTTCTTCTGTGCATAACCACGCAGGTGGATCCCCTGACGCAGGTGGTCCATCGCCTGCAGGTGCTCCTTCCACTGGTGGTCCAACACCTGCAGCATCACCGCCTTCTCGAAGTGTCGCACGGTATCGGAACCGGCCATCTCCTCTTTCTCAGCATAGACCTGCAACATCTCATCCAACACCTTCTCACGCAGAGTCTCTTCGTGCAGGTGGTCATCCTCTTGCAACCACTGTGCAACCGGGAACTCCAGCTCAAACTCTTTCTGAATCGCCTCTTCCAGCCCCGGAATATTCCACTGCTCCGCCATACTGTTGGGCGCTACAAAGTGGCTGATAATTTGATTGACCACATCCTCACGCACCGCATTGATGGTCTCGGAGATATCTTCCACATCCATCAACTCATTACGCTGCTCGTAGATCACCTGGCGCTGATCGTTGGCTACATCGTCATACTCCAGCAGCTGTTTACGGGTATCGAAATTATGCCCCTCCACCTTGCGCTGTGCATTCTCAATCGCCTTATTGACCCAAGGGTGCTCAATCGCCTCCCCCTCTTCCATCCCCAGCTTCTGCATCATCCCTGCCAGACGTTCAGAGGCGAAGATGCGCATCAGTGAGTCTTCTAGTGAGAGATAGAAACGGCTGGAGCCATGGTCACCCTGTCGACCAGAACGCCCACGCAGCTGATTGTCGATACGGCGTGACTCATGACGCTCCGTACCAATGATATGCAGACCGCCCGAGGCCAATACCGCGTCGTGACGTTCCTGCCACGCAGCCTTGACCTCTTCCACCTTGGTTGCATCAGGGTTTTCACCAAGCTGTACCAGTTCGGCCTCCAAGCTACCACCCAGCACAATATCGGTACCACGGCCCGCCATATTGGTGGCGATGGTGATTGCACCGGGGGCACCCGCATGTTCAATGATATGTGCTTCACGCTCATGCTGTTTAGCATTGAGCACCTCATGTTCAATCTTCCCTTGGTTGAGTAGCTCGGAAATCAGCTCAGAGGTCTCAATCGATGCGGTACCCACCAGCACCGGTTGCTGCTTGGCAATACACTCTCGTACATCATCAATAATCGCGTTGTACTTCTCATTGGCGGTGAGATAGACCAGATCAGCGCGATCATCACGCACCATCGGACGGTGCGTTGGAATCACCACCACCTCCAGCCCGTAGATCTGCTGGAACTCATACGCCTCGGTATCGGCAGTACCGGTCATCCCCGAGAGTTTGTCGTACATACGGAAGTAGTTCTGGAAGGTGATCGAGGCCATAGTCTGGTTCTCGTTCTGAATCGCCATCCCCTCTTTTGCCTCTACCGCCTGATGCAGCCCCTCGCCCCAACGCCGCCCCGGCATGGTACGACCGGTGAACTCGTCGACAATGATCACCTGACCATCCTGCACGATGTACTGTACATTTTTCTCATACACCACATGGGCACGCAGCGCTGCGTAGAGGTGGTGCATCAGGGTGATATTTTGTGGCTCGTAGAGGCTCTCCCCCTCACCCAGCAGACCCGCCTCGGTGAGTAGCTCTTCGACACGCTCATGTCCCTGCTCGGTCAGCAGCACCTGACGCTGCTTCTCATCGACGGTGTAATCTCCCTGCCCCTCGCTCTCCTCGTCACCCTCTTCCAGTTGACGCTCAAGCTGTGCAGGCAGGCTATTCATCGCCTCGTAGAGTTCGGAGTTATCATCTGTAGGGCCGGAGATGATCAGCGGGGTACGCGCCTCATCGATCAAAATAGAGTCGACCTCATCCACTACAGCAAAGGCACTCTGTCGCTGCACCCGCTCATCCGCAGAGAAGGACATGTTATCGCGCAGGTAGTCAAAACCAAATTCGTTATTGGTACCGTAGGTGATATCGGCGGTGTAGGCCTGCTGGCGCTGTTCATGCTCCAGCGCGGGAATCACCACGCCCACACTCATGCCGAGGAAGTTGTAGAGCTGCCCCATCCAAGCGGCATCACGGCTGGCAAGGTAGTCATTCACCGTAACCACATGAACCCCTTTACCCGACAGCGCATTGAGGTAGACCGCCAGCGTTGCCATCAGCGTCTTACCCTCACCGGTACGCATCTCGGCAATCTTCCCCTGATGCAGCACCATGCCACCGATCATCTGCTCATCATAGTGGCGCATCTGGAATACACGTTGTGAAGCCTCACGTACCGCAGCAAAGGCTTCGGGTAACAGACTATCCAGTGAGGCTCCCTCTTGAAAGCGGCTGCGAAACTCAGCGGTCTTTCCCTGTAACGCCTCGTCACTCAACGCCTGAAACTCTGGCTCCAGTGCATTGATCTCAGCGACCGCCTTCCTCATCTTTTTAACTAGGCGGTCATTACGGCTTCCAAAAACCTTTTTGAATACTTTTTTTATCATGGTTACGGGGCGCTTCCTGCGGCATTCTATTTTAGAAAAATCGCATCCATAGCAGAACGCCATTTTCCCAGACGGAAAAAAGGGTGATCATAGCGAATTGGGGGATGAACTCCAACCGGAACTCACCTAATTAAGATAGAAATCTGATAGAAATTTTATGCCGTTAGCGGCACAAAGGAGATCGGAGCAGTCTCATTCTCGTCGAAGGTGACATATTCCCACGCACTTTCAGTTGCGAGCACTTTACGGGTCAGTTGATTATTAAGGTCATGGCCCGACTTATAACCATGGTAGGCCCCCAAAATAGGGCTACCCAGTAGGTAAAGATCACCCACGGCATCAAGAATTTTGTGACGCACAAACTCATCTTTAAAGCGCAGTCCATCTTCATTCAAAACACGGAACTCATCCAGACCGACCGCGTTATCCAGACTCGCTCCCAGTGCCAACCCCTGCATCCGCAGCGCTTCCACATCCCGGATAAAACCGAAGGTACGCGCACGACTCACCTCTTTCTCAAAGCGCAGAGAGGAGAAGTTGATATCCTGAACCTGATGTTCATCACTAAACGCAGGGTGCTCAAAATCAATCTCGAAAGAGAGTTTAAAACCATCATACGGGGTCAAAGTCGCCACCTTATCCCCATCCTTCACCTCAATGGGCTGAGTGATGCGGATATAGCGTTTGGCTGCCCCCTGCTCAATCAAGCCTGCACTCTTCAGCATAAAGACGAAGGTACTGGCGCTGCCATCCATAATGGGAATTTCTGCTGCATCCAGATCTACAAAGGCGTTATCGACACCAAGACCAGAGAAGGCCGACATCAGGTGCTCAATGGTAGAGATGGTCGCCCCATCTTTCATCAGGGTGGTGGAGAGGCGGGTATCGCCTACACAGGTGGGACAGACTGCAATATGCGGACTGTTTGCCATATCGACACGGCGGAACACGATACCGGTATTCTCTGGAGCGGGTCTCAACGTGAGGTGGACCTTTTTCCCAGAGTGCAGTCCAATACCTGTAGAGTGGACTTGGTTTTTTAGTGTTCTTTGACGTGTCATGGTGTTATATAATTTCTTAGCCCTATTTGACAGAGCGCGTGCATTGTATAAAAGAAGTTTCTTGAATGCAAGCGCATAAAAAACGCACTTTTTAGACAGATTTTGATTCTAGAGGAGTTCCCCACTATAAATCAATCACTTTTTTATACTTTCTTCATTTTATTTCTTAACTTTTCATAGGAAAGCCATTGAAGACCAATACAAATAGGGGGTTACGCCACGCACCGGTTGCACGACCACCTCCAGCACAGCATACTCCGAACGAGGTAATTGCTGCTGTATCACGCCATCCGCACCGATTACCGCTGTAACGCCCGTATTGGTTGCCCGTAGCACGGGACGCGCCGCCTCCAACGCACGCATACGTGCAATCTGTAAATGCTGATCCGGTGCCAGAGAGCCACCAAACCAACCATCATTACTCACTGTGACCAAAACTCCAGCCTCAGGCAGGTGTGAGAAGGCCAGCTCGGGGAAAGCGATTTCGTAGCAAACCGTAGGAGAGAGCTGATGCCCTGCAACCAAGATCGGAGACTGTTCGGCACTGCCCGCTGAAAATGATGAGAAAGGGATCTGCAAAAAGTCGAACAGCGGATCTAGCAGATCACTGAACGGCAGGTACTCCCCCATTGGCACCAGATGACGCTTGCGATAGGCTACAGGATTACGCTCTTGATCCAGCCCCAAGGTTAATACCCCATTATAGTAGCGATTACTTTCCCCCTCTTCTGACTCCAACTCCAGCAGCGGAATCCCGCTGATTAAGCTGCGCCCCTCCTCCTTTAGCTGCTGAGAGAGTGGCTGTAGAAACAGGCGATCCACCTGCTGTCGGAAGGCGGGGATTGCGGTCTCCGGCCAGATCACCAGACGCGCTTCGCTCTGCGTCGTTACGCTACGGTAACGCTGTAAGGTAGAGGAGAGGTTTTCTGGGCGCCACTTCTGATCTTGGGCAATATTTCCCTGTACCAGCGCCACACTCAGAGGCTCACCGTGCGGCTCACTCCACTGCTGCTGGCTACTGCCCCATGCAATCCCCAGCAGCAACAGCAGTTGCCCACTCAGCACTAAACGCCGTTTAGGCTCGACCACTCCGCGCAGCAACAACAGCGCAATCCAAGCGATAAACAGGGAGACTCCGAAAGTACCCAGCCACGGTGCCAACCCTTGGTAGAAGGTGCCGGGGGCCGTATGCCCCAGCAGTAACCAGGGAAAACCACCGAAGAGCCAACTTCTCAACCACTCAAACCCCACCCAAAGCAGCGGAAACAGCACCATTTTTGAGTCAGGAAGACGTTTTCTCAAGGCAAAGAGTAGCCCCCCTTGCAGCGCAAAAAACAGCGCCATTCCCGCAACAAAGAGTGCGGTCATCAATAGCGAGAGCGGCAGGTTCATCCCACCAAATTGGATAATACTGACCTGTATCCAGCTGGCGCCAACCCCAAACAACCCGACCCCAAAAAACCAACCACCTCTTGCCGCAAGCTGATGTGACGCAGCCTGTGACCAGAACCAAAACAGCACAGCCACAGAGAGTGGGGCGATCCAAACCTGTTCAAATGGCGCAAAGGCGAGCGGCAACGCCCCTCCCGCTAACAACAGCAGCAGATAGCGCAAGCCACTACTCACCTTCAGCAACAGGCTCCATTGAGATTTTTTGTGGCTCCAGTGGAGAGACGTTGACCTGCAGCAGATGTATTCGACGATTGTCCGCACGCAGCACCTTAAAGCGGAAGCGCTCAATCTCCAGACTCTCGCCACGCACCGGAAGATGTCCCAGACGACGAATCAACAGCCCACCGACCGTATCAACCCCCTCCTCATTCAGCGAAGCTGAAAAGTACTCATTGAACTCCTCTATTGGGGTCACCGCCTTCACCGTGTGACGCACTGCGGTGTGACGATGAATCAGCCCCTCCTCTAGGTCATGCTCATCCTCAATATCCCCCACAATCTGCTCCAACACATCCTCAATCGTCACCATACCCGCCACCCCACCATACTCGTCGACCACAATGGCAATATGGTTGCGACTGGAACGGAACTCTTTCAGCAGGACATTGAGCCGTTTGCTCTCAGGGATAAAAACCACAGGACGCAGGTTTTCTCGTAGATTGAAACGCCCCTCCTCCTCTCGCCAGTGCAGCACATCCTTGGCGAGCAGTATGCCGACCACCTCATCACGGCTCTCACCGATCACCGGAAAACGCGAGTGTGCCGATTTGATTACCACAGGAAGAAACTCTTCTGGCGACTCCTCCACGCCCACCACCACCATCTGTGAGCGGGGAATCATAATATCTCGCGCCTGCATTTCAGAGAACTGTAACGCCCCCTCCAGCATCGCCAGACTGTCGACATCCAGAATTTGCTGCCAATGGGCAGCACGGAGAATTTCGATCAACTGATCTTTATTAGCGGGTCCCTGGGGTTGTGCACGACCAAACAGAGCACGAAACCAAGAACCGATGGTAGGTCGGTCTTTACTATTCATGAAGGGGGAATTTTATTCAAACAATAACGCATAGTTTACGCATAGGGGTCGGAGAAGCCAAGTGATGCAAGAATCCCCGCCTCTTTCGCCTCCATATTCTCCGCCTCTTGCGGATCGATATGGTCTAACCCCAGCAGATGCAGCACCCCATGCACGACCATATGGGCCCAGTGTGCCGCTTCTGTTTTCCCCTGCTGTTGCGCCTCTCGGATAATGACCGGAGCACAGATCGCAAGGTCGCCCAGCGGTAGCTCTTCCACTGGCACCCCTGGCGGGGCCTCAAAAGGGAAAGAGAGTACATTGGTGGAGCCACTCTTCTGTCGATACTGTTGATTCAGCTCAGCACTCTCCGCCTCGTCGACAATACGAACCACCAACTCCCCCAGCACCTCTGCCCCCAGCTGCGCCACTGCACGCTCTGCCCACAACCTGAACTGTGCCTCATCCGGCAGATTGTCCACCTCAACCGCCTGCTGTAGCACCAGCTCCATCAGATATTCTCTCCATCGTATGCACGCACAATCCGCTGCACCAGCGGGTGACGCACCACATCCACTGACTGAAAGAAGGTGAAGCCAATCTCATCGACCCCCTGCAACACCTCAACCGCATTGCGCAACCCAGACTGGGTGTGGTGCGGTAGATCAACCTGGGTCACATCACCGGTTACCACGGCTGTAGAGCCAAAACCGATACGGGTGAGAAACATCTTCATCTGCTCTACCGTGGTATTTTGCGCCTCATCCAGAATGATGAAGGAGTCGTTAAGGGTGCGCCCACGCATAAAGGCGAGAGGTGCGACCTCGATCACATTGCGCTCGATCAGCTTGCCGACCTTCTCAAACCCCAGCATCTCGTAAAGAGCATCATAGAGCGGACGCAGATAGGGGTCGATCTTATCTGCCATATCCCCCGGCAAGAAACCCAGCTTCTCACCCGCCTCTACCGCAGGGCGCACCAGCACCAGCCGCTTCACCTCCTCCCTCTGCAGTGCATCGACAGCACTTGCCACCGCTAGATAACTCTTTCCGGTACCTGCTGGGCCAATACCAAAGCTGAGGTCACGGGTCACAATCTGATGCATGTAGCGGCGCTGACGCGGACCACGCGGACGGATCACCCGCTTACGGGTCTTGATACTGACTTCAGGAATGGAGCGCTCTACCTCAGCCGCCTCTTCATCCTCTTGCGCCTCTAGCTCCATCTGCACCTCATTCAGCAGTAGATGCAGGCCATCCGCAGCAATCTCTTGATGCTCACTCTCAGCATAGAGTGACTCCAGCACCTGCTGCGCCAGAGCAATCGACTGTTGATCCCCCGCGATGCGGAATTGGTTACCTCGGTAGTTGATCTCCACCCCCAGTCGCCCCTCAATCTGTCGCAGATGGGCATCGGCCTCACCACAGAGGGCAATCAGCCGTTCGCTATCAACCGGCTCTAATCTCAGCGTTACAGCCTCCACTATTCGACCCGCTCGCCACGCAGAGAGTTGGGCAGCGCCTCGGTAATTTTCACCTCGATAAACTCTCCGGTAAGCGTAAGTGGGCCATCAAAATTGACCACTCGATTGTTCTCGGTACGCCCTGCCACCTGAGTACCCGGCCCTTTACGCGCGGGGCCTTCAACCAGCACCTTCTGCACACTGCCCACCATCTCACGACTGATCTCCATCGCAATCTGATTCAGGCGCTCTTGCAGTCTGGCAAGACGTTCTTGCTTTACCTTATGAGGCACATCATCAGGCAGGTCTGAGGCGGGAGTTCCGGGGCGTGGACTGTAGATAAAGCTGAAGGAGCGGTCAAAACGCAACTCTGCAATCAGCGCCATTGTCTCCATGAAGTTCTCTTCCGTCTCACCGGGGAAGCCGATAATAAAGTCAGAAGAGAGGCTGAGATCAGGACGCTGTTCCCGCAGCTGATGGATAATAGAGCGGTACTCCTGCACCGTGTGGTTACGCTTCATCATCGCCAAAATATGGTCTGATCCACTCTGTACAGGAAGATGAAGGTGGCTCACCAACGAAGAGACCTCACCGTAGCTCTCAATCAGTGCAGGGGTCATCTCCGTGGGGTGTGAGGTGGTATAGCGAATACGACCCACCCCGTCCATTGCATCGATAAAGTGGAGCAGGGTAGCAAGATCCGCAATCTCTCCATCCTCCATCACCCCTTGGTAGGCGTTTACATTCTGCCCCAGCAGAGAGATCTCTCGAACCCCCTGCTCCAGTAGCCCCGCAACCTCAGCAATTACATCATCGAATGGACGACTCACCTCTTCACCGCGCGTGTACGGCACCACGCAGAAGGTGCAGTACTTACTACACCCCTCCATAATGCTGACATGTGCACTCACCCCAGCGGCTTGTGGCTCTGGCAGGCGGTCAAACTTCTCGATCTCTGGGAAGGAGACATCCACCACCGCCTTGTGGTTTTGATTGGCACTATCCACCATCTCTGGCAGACGGTGCAGGGTCTGTGGCCCAAACACCAGATCAACAAATGGTGCTCGACTACGGATCGCCGCCCCCTCTTGGCTGGCAACACAGCCACCAACACCAATTAATACACCGGGACGCTTCTCTTTCAGTGGCCGCCACTGCCCCAGCTGAGAGAAGACCTTCTCCTGTGCCTTCTCCCGCACTGAGCAGGTATTGAGCAGCAGCAGATCTGCCTCTTCAGGGTTTTCAGTGCGTTGGTAGCCGTGAGACTTCTCCAACAGCTCCACCATACGGGCGGAGTCGTAGTCATTCATCTGACAGCCGAATGTTTTGATCAGGACCTTCTTAGACATCGATTTACCGGTAAATAAAAGGGAAAGGCGGGGATTTTACAACAATCCTCATACTTTCACCCTGATTCAATAGCAATGAGACCTAAAACTCAGCCCATTCAGAATCTCTGCTGGCTCCTGTACTACTCTGTTGCACTGAGGGCTTCACCCTAGCTTCCGCCATAACGGGTTTTGCTGCTGGCCTTGTAGCAGGCCTCGCAGAAGATGATGCAGTGACTGACCTATTCTCCTCTGCAGCAGCAGAAGCTGCAGCATCAATCTCATCCAGCTGAAGCAGTACCTCTGCAGTAATCGGTTCAATCTGCTGATAGAGTTGCTCAACCCCCTCCAGATCGCCTCTATTCTTACTCTGAACAATGTCTCTAATCAGGTGGTGCAGCTTCTCATGCTCCCGATCAAGTATCTCCATCGCCCCCAGATGAGCATATTTCTTACGCGCCTCACGATCCAGCCATTTACCCAAGGCACAGTCATGGTGAGAGACGGCCTCACTCTCATCCATGGAGGTCATTCCATCCAGAAAACCACGGATCTTCCCCTTCCATGCCAGATGCGCAGAACGTGCATTGGAAATTTCCTGATTATAACTACTGCGTTGCTGTGAGCTATCTGCTGTCCGCTGACTGAGCTTAAAGGTAGAGACCACAGAGCTAAGCCCTATAGCCTGTTCACTCAAGGAGCTACTGGCAGCGGCAGTCTCTTCCACCAGCGCTGCATTCTCTTGATTAACACTATCCAATTGGGAAACCGCTAAATTGACCTGATCAATCCCTCTACTCTGCTCCCGCGCAGCTTCTGCCATTTCAGAGGCAACACTACTCACTTTCATGATCGAACTCTGAATCTTCTCCAGTGCACCGCCACTACTGTTTACCAGTTTACTCCCCTCATCGACTCGAGCTGCCGTCGTCTCAATAAGAGCTTTTATCTCCTTGGCCGCTTCTGCTGAGCGTTGAGCCAATGTCCTCACCTCACCAGCAACAACAGCAAAACCTCTTCCTTGATCACCAGCACGTGCCGCCTCAACCGCGGCATTAAGTGCCAACAGATTGGTTTGGAAAGCAATGCCATCAATCAGACTGATAATATCGGAAATTTCTCCACTCGATTCACTGATGCGCCCCATCGCACTGACGGCCTGCTCCACAATAGCCGTACCCTCTTCAGCCTCACGCGCTGTATTTATCAGCTGCTGGTTGGTTAACTCAGCATTCTCAGAGTTCTGTTTTACGATAGCGGAGATCTGCTCCATACTGGCTGCTGTCTCCTCTAGGCTTGCTGCCTGCTCACTGGTACGGTTAGAGAGGTCATGGTTACCCGCCGAGATCTCACCAGATCCGGTCTCTACACTCTCTGCTGCATGACGAACTTGGTCTACCAGATAGGAGAGGCTGGTCTGGGTAGCATTAATGGCCTCCTTCATCACCGCCAGTCGACCTTGATAGGCTCCTGTAACTGGGCGGGTCAAATCGCCCTCCCCCATGCGGTTAGCAACTAGGGAGGTCTCCCCAACCGCATGCTCCAGTGACTCCATTGAATGGTTGATATCTCTCTTTAGCTGCTCCAGAGACCCTTTGGCATCAGCATTCATACGCTGCGCAAAATCACCTACCGCCATCTTGGTGATAACCTCACTCACCTGCTGCACAATGTGGTCTATCGAGTTCATCGCACTGTTCACCTGATCCCGAAACAGTGGTTCTACATTATCATCCATACGTACACTCAGATCACCATCAGAGAGCCCTTTCATAACTCGACTCAGTGCCGTCATCGTCTGTTCAACACTGTCTGCTGACCCATTGATTCCAGATTTAAGGGTTGCCAGATCTCCCTTTAGATCCAATTCAACTCGGTGAGCAAAGTTCCCCTTAGCAACCTCACCCACCACTCGATTACTCTCATCAATGGAGGTCTGCAGCTTCTCCAACAATGCATTGAGTGCTATTGCCATAGAGCCAATCTCATCCTGGCTATTCACTGCAACACGAACGGAGAAATCTCCACTACTCTCAATCTCTTTAATTGCCCCTGAGGTTTGATGAATATTATTGACAATACCTCGACCCACAGCAGACCCCATCCATAACATCGCCCCCAACAACAGGACAATCCAGCTGAGCAGAAACAGAAATTGACGCTCAATCTCTGCCAAACGTGCCTGACTATTCTCTACAGTCTCATCACCTATCTGTTCAGCCACCACCTTGATTTTGCCAATTCGAGCCGTCGCAACCTGGAACCACTCACCCGCATCGACTCCAATGTCGTCAACTTAAGAATAAGCAGTTGATATAAAAGAATATTCCTGTATAATGTGCAGCCACAAAACACTAAAAACGAACCATTTTGGAGAAAAACATGAGTCAACAGACTACCGATCTCCAAT
>Ga0209142_1000172_pt1 | contig 58632 bp, 62 predicted proteins | sample SaaInlV_120m_DNA_FD_184678 | JGI IMG/M metagenome (GOLD analysis project Ga0209142, IMG submission 184678) | Marine microbial communities from expanding oxygen minimum zones in the Saanich Inlet - Saanich Inlet SI074_LV_200m_DNA (SPAdes) (version 2) | ecosystem: Environmental > Aquatic > Marine... | reverse complement strand
TATTTCAACGGCTCTCTCGTTATTGTTTTATGGAGCAGTTTATACCTCAAAGTGGATTGAATTACCAGAACTCAGGGGTATCTTTTTGTTTTTTATTAGGGGATGTTGTTAGTAAAGATCCGCCGTGCAAGCCGATCACTAGTTGTCCAGCAGAGGATGATTTGAAGCACATGTTTAAAGTGAGCTGTGGGTTTGAGCAGGACCGAACAGCCAAGAGCCCGGAACTTTGTGACTCCTTTACGGAGTTTCAACGTCGTAAGAACACAGCGCTCTGGGAGTCTGTAGATGGCGACTTTATGGGCTATGTAGCGTGTGCAGTCTCTACTGCGGAAGCAAAAGGTGCCCAATTGACAAGTGTAGCCGTCTCACAAAATAGAGGCCTCTATAAGGTGTCATGTAGTTACGAGAACGGGATCAGATTGGCTATGCGTACACCGAGAAAATGTAAAATGCCTAATGTAAATAGCACCAGTGCCTTTGCGCGAGCAAACTGCAGCTCTGATATGTCGGCCTGTAAAGTGGTGTGTGACGGTAACTCTCCTGAGAAATAGCAGGAGTCAAAAGTAGAACTTTCTCGTAAATTGAGTAGGGAGATTCTGGTTATTCAGTTAGATTGAACAGTAATGACAGAAAGCGTTTCTGGTCCTGACTCTCCTTACTCCGAGTATGTATGAATTCTACGTGTTGATGTTGGGACTTTGGGTTCAGTAGTATGCCCCACAATGGTTTTATTTCGTTTGGAATCATAGAGTAACGTACGTCAATTACCATCTCTCTGTTTTGAGGGTGAATTGTGAGATAGTCATCCGAATACCACCGAAAACGCTCAATATCCCGAGTATGGATGGAGTCAGCCTGTAACCAAGGGAGGTGTTTTTCAAGGTTGAGTTTTTCAATCGACTGACCGGAGATGATATCGCTATCTACCAATATCCGAGCGGCATCTACATAGTAACGCCCATCATGCTCATATATCAGTTTCCACAACACTAGGTTTCCGAAGCTGGGCTTTACCGTTACTTGGCTTGCTTGATGGCCTCGTTGCTGTGCCAGTTCAAACAGTAGGTTTTCGGCTCGATGATTTTGTACCAAGCCGATGCTTAAGTAGAAGAGTGCATAGAGTAACGCAGCCCTAGGAAACCACGATTTTTTCCTGATCAATGACAAGGCAGAGAGTGTGAGGATTGGCAAGGTGAACAGAGGATCAACAATCGATACATTGTTCCAGGCAAAGCGCTGATCAGTGAATGGCCAGAGCAGCTGTGTTCCATAGGATGTACAGCCATCAAGTAATCCATGAGTTGCGTAACCCAGTGTTGCGTAAAGCCAGGTCTGCCTGAAAGTCAGAGGAGTTATCTTGTGAAACAGGGCATTAAAAAGTGTAGCAACGAGCAATCCACCTATCGGTATAAAGATCAGAGAGTGTGTGAACTGGCGGTGAAAATCCAGAAATAGTAGAGGGTCTTCGTCTGACTTGATGAATATATCCAAATCAGGAGCCATGCCAGCGAGAAATCCGATCAGAAATATCCAGCGGTAGTGGTTCGGGTTGGTTGCGGCACTTTGTGATGCCGTCGAACCTATTAAGCCTTGGGAGATGGGGTCCATATCTGGTCTGTCATTTTCTGGACAATGCTGTCCAATTTTTCTCAATCCAGCCCATTCATAAAGCTGGATACGGGTTTGCTATAGTGTCATCTCATTTTACAGGAGAATAAGGGAGTCATTCTGTTGATCGTGCCAACTCTGGCAGATCAGCTGTAATAGCACTATATTGGTATGAAGAAAATTGAGAGTCTGCAGAAATGAGTAAAAAATACGCGGTTATAACAAGCCTAGTTGATCAAGGTAAGCTTTCGGGTGAGGTTGCAGAAAAGGCAATTTCACTATCTTTGCAGAGTGGGAAGCCGAGCCTTTTTCATTTGATTAATGACTGTTCAGTCAATCCTGATGACGTGACCAAAGAGCTGAGTCGGCAGGGGGATGGAGAGTGTGTTTGCCCAAAGTGTGATGGGGCAGGATCGATGTCGTCAGGAAAAGGGGATGGTGAGTGTTACCTGTGCAAGAGGAAGGGTGTTGTCTCTACAGAGGTAGCTTTTGGATGGCTAGACAACAACCAATGTATCCCCGGATTTTAGAGGCACCCCTTATCGGTAAAAATACGTACTTTCACGAATACAAATAATTTCCAAACGAAATTAAACTGGTCCATAGGAATTTAAGACTAGTTATGGACTGAAAATGGCGAAAATTAAGGCGTTTGTGGATAGCTCATTATCCAAGTCGGATGGTACGACTTACACTGTCGCGAGTGTGATTGTAGCTGTGTATATGGGAATACAGATGTTCGGAGGTTAAAGCAGGTTAAGCCTGCTGACTCTTAGGGGGCGTCCATTTATAATGGCCCACTTGTGGAGTAAGTGCCTGTAGTGGAGAGAGCCGTGTCGCCAAGTAATAGTAGTAAGCTGGATCGAGTCATTGCTGATGCTCGTAAGGGTAGGGACGAGCGAGAGCGTGGATATAGGGCGCAAGCACTCAAGCTGTACCCGTGGATCTGCGGTAGGTGCAGTCGTGAATTTATCCGTACCAACCTGACTGAGCTGACAGTTCATCATCGAGATCATAACCATGATAATAACCCCAGTGATGGAAGTAACTGGGAGCTGCTCTGTATCTATTGTCACGACAACGAACACTCACGATTAATCGATGGTGAACAAGGTAGTGTAGTTGCTGACGAGGCCACCACTGCAGCTACTCACAACCCGTTTTCAAACCTCAAAGATATGCTTACTCAGAAATAGTACAGCAGAGCGCCATTGAAAAAGGGTGCGAGTAACAGGTAGAGTTTTGAGTATTGGCACTCAAAATTCAGAAACACATTCTCAGAAGCATACTCAATGAATAATACGATCCAGGCACTTGCACACGGTTTCCAAGATGCAATCGCCCCCAGAAATTTCCGCTATTTTCTCTATTCACTGCTGATTGTGGTTGCTGCTGCAGTGGGGCTCTACCTGCTGTTGTATGGAGCTGTCAGTGAATGGTTGACTCAGCTCGATGCTAGTGAAGGGTGGCTTTTCTGGATGGTGGGTGTAGTCATCCATGCGTTACTGGGGGTGCTGGGCTACTTTCTGGTCACTCCCGTGATTTTGTTGGTGGTTTCGCTGTTCAGTGAACAGATTGCAAACAATATTCGCACTCAGCGCTACCCTGCGCTACCTACAGGAACAGGTATTGAACTTAGTGTGTCGACCATATTGATGGGGAAGGTGTTCGGGAAGTACCTGATTGGGTTGCTATTCGCCTCCCCGTTACTGTTGATGGGGATCGGTTATCTACTCTATCTGATCTTGGGGTACCTGCTGTTTCGGCGACTGTTGTTGATTGAGGTTTTGGGTATGAGAATGGGGTTGTCACAGATTGAACAGCAGGCGGTATTGGGGGGGGCAGGGCGATACCGTTTAACCACGCTGCTACTCTATTTATTGTCACTCATTCCGCTGGCGAACCTGTTTGTCCCCTATATGGCCGTCTGTGTGATTACCAATGAGTCTATGGCTAACGAAGAGAAAGGTTTATAACAATGTTTGACTTTATCAAGAAGATCAAAGGGCAAGAGAGTAATACTGCCAAAAAGCAAGGGATCAGCCGCGCCCAGTTTTTGCGCGGGGATGTGGGGGGAAAGCATCGTCCCTTTCGCCCCCCTTGGGCGCTGGATGAGTATGACTTTACCGAGACCTGTACCCGCTGTGGTGAGTGTATCAAACAGTGTGAAGAGCAGATTTTGGTGGAGGCACGTGGCAAGTTCCCTGTTGTTGACTTCAGGCGGGGGGAGTGCACCTTCTGCGAGGTGTGTGTCAACGTTTGTGAGCCAAAGGCGTTGCGACTCGAATCGGGGGGTGAGCCGGTTAAACCGTGGAGCTTAGAGATTCAGGTCAACCACAACTGTGTCGCGCAGAAGGGGGTGGTTTGCCAAATTTGTGGGGACCAGTGCCTAGAGCGGGTGTTCCGTTTTCGTCCCAGAGTGGGTGGCGCGGTGCAGATGGAGATGGAGACCGAGAAGTGTAATGGGTGTGGTGCTTGTATTGCTCCCTGCCCAGTGGATGCACTGACTATTCACCACTGTGACGTGCGCATAGAAGAGAAAGAGTAACCCTATATAGTAACTTATACTTTGTTTGTCTATAAAAACACACACATATTTTAAGTGCTTATGTCGCTGTTTTCATTCGTGATTAGAAAATAAGAATAGTCCGATTTGACTTTGGTCAAATGACTTTCTAACCCAAAAGTGTTACAAACATCATCCGTTGCAGTAACAAGTAGTTGTTTTATATAACCAACTTCTTTCCTAAGGAATTAGGATTGAGGTAGAGGAAATATTGCGTTTATGAATATTTGCAGTGTAATTGTCCACGCTAAGCCAGAGCGAGCCGCCAAGGTCCAATCGACCATTGAAGAGATTGAAGGGGCTGAAGTTCATGGCGGAGCAGACCAAGGAAAGTTGATAGTTACCGTTGAGAATGAAGATGACTCGGTGATGGCTGACACAATCACCAGTTTTACCCGTATCGAAGGGGTAATAAACACTTCGATGATTTACCACCACTATGAAGAATTAAAAGCAGAAACAGGAGCAGTCGAATGAGTATGGATAGAAGGTCGTTTATTAAGACCAACGCCGTTGCCGCAGCCGCAGCAACTGCAGGGGTTACCATTCCGGGCGTGGCGATGGCCAAGGATGGTATGGACAAAGATAACATTCGATGGGACAAGGCTGCCTGTCGATTCTGTGGTACCGGTTGTAGTGTACTGGTAGGTACCAAAGAGGGGCGTGTTGTAGCAACACAGGGCGATCCTGATGCACCCGTAAACAAGGGGCTGAACTGTATTAAAGGGTACTTCCTCTCCAAGATTATGTACGGTAAAGACCGCCTGACTCAGCCACTGCTGCGTAAGAAGAACGGCAAGTATGACAAAGAGGGTGAGTTTACCCCAGTCAGCTGGGATGAGGCCTTCGATACCATGGCCGAGAAGTGGAAGGATGCACTGAAGAAAGATCCTACCCATGTCGGTATGTTCGGTTCTGGTCAGTGGACCTTGTGGGAAGGCTACGCCTCTTCCAAGCTGATGAAAGCGGGCTTCCGCTCTAACAACCTTGATCCCAATGCACGTCACTGTATGGCCTCTGCCGTAGGTGCGTTTATGCGTGGCTTTGGCATTGATGAGCCGATGGGCTGTTATGATGACCTAGAGCACGCTGATGTGTTTGTACTCTGGGGCGCCAATATGGCAGAGATGCACCCGATCCTCTGGTCACGTCTCACCGACACCCGTTTGACTAAGAAGGACTGTGAGGTACACGTACTCTCTACCTATGAGCATCGTAGCTTCGAGCTGGCCGATAACGGTATGGTATTTGAACCACAGACCGACCTAGCGATTGCCAATTACATCGCCAACTACATCATTCAGAACAAGGCTTACAACAAAGAGTTCGTTGATGCCCACTGTAACTTCAAGAAGACTCCACTGGATATCGGTTATGGACTGCGTCCAGAGCATCCACTAGAGAAGGCGAAGACTGGTAAGGGCGGCAAGCTCTCAGGGATCACCTTTGAAGAGTATGCGAAATCTGTAGAGCCATACACTTTGGCCCACGCCTCTAAACTCTCTGGTGTGCCGAAGAAGAAACTGGAGCGCCTGGCTAAAGTCTACGCAGATCCAAGTAAGAAGGTCTCTTCCTACTGGACCATGGGTATGAATCAGCACACCCGTGGTGTGTGGATGAATGGCCTGGTTTACAACATCCATCTGTTGATGGGTAAGATCTCCGAGCCAGGCAACAGCCCATTCTCTCTCACCGGTCAGCCATCCGCCTGTGGTACAGCGCGTGAAGTGGGTACCTTTGCACACCGTCTGCCAGCAGACTTGGTGGTGAAGAAGAAGCCACACCGTGATTTTGCCGAGCAGGTCTGGAAATTGCCAGAGGGTACTATTCCAGCCAAACCAGGCTACCATGCGGTAAAACAGAACCGTATGCTGAAAGATGGCAAACTGAATGCTTACTGGGTCATGTGTAACAACAACGCACAGGCTGCGGCCAACTTCAATGAAGAGACTTATCCGGGCTACCGTAACCCAGCCAACTTCATCACCGTATCCGACCCTTATCCAACCGTATCTGCAATGGCTGCGGATCTGATTCTGCCAACGGCAATGTGGATTGAGAAGGAAGGCGCGTACGGTAATGCAGAGCGTCGTACTCAGTTCTGGCGTCAGCAGGTGCAGGCACCTGGTGAATCTAAATCTGATATGTGGCAGCTGATGGAGTTCGCCAAGCGCTTCCAGATTGAAGAGGTATGGCCTGCTGAACTATTGGCGAAGAAGCCAGAGTATGCTGGTCAATCGCTTTATCAAGTGCTGTATGAGAATGGTCAGGTCAACGCCTACCCCGTAGAAGAGGTGAAGGATAGCGAAGGCAACGTCTATGATAATGACGAGTCCAAGCACTTCGGTTACTACGTACAGAAGGGGATGTTCGAAGAGTATCGTATGTTTAACTCTGCCGATAACATCATCAAGAAGGGTCATGAGATGGCTCCATTCCAGAAATACCATGAGGCACGCGGTATGCGCTGGCCGGTGATTGACGGTAAGGAGACCCTGTGGCGCTTCCGTGAGGGCTACGACCCACACGTGAAGAAAGGCGCGGGTGTGCAGTTCTATGGTAAGCCAGACGGTAAGGCCAACATCATTACTGCCCCTTATGAGCCAGCTGCTGAGAGTCCAGATAAAGAGTTTGATATGTGGCTCTCTACCGGTCGTGTACTGGAGCACTGGCATTCAGGTTCTATGACCCGTCGTGTACCTGAGCTATACAAGGCAGTTCCTGATGCGGTGATCTATATGCATCCTAAAGATGCGAAGAAGCGTAAGCTGCGTCGTGGCAAATTCGCCAAGGTGATCAGCCGTCGCGGTGAAATCATGGCACGTGTTGAGACCAAGGGCCGTAACAAGCCACCAGAGGGGCTGATATTTGTGCCTTGGTTCGATGCAGGGCGTTTGATCAACAAGGTAACTTTGGATGCGACAGATCCTCTCTCGAAAGAGACGGATTATAAGAAGTGCGCAGTTAAAGTGGTCAAGGCATAACGGAGAGGAGAAACGATATGAAAAAGACAATGCATGCAATGGTTGGGGTTGTTCTCTCCTTCTTTGTGGTGGGTGCCGTATCAGCAGGCGATGTGGCCTCGTTGCGCGGAGCTTCAGACTTAACCACCAAGGCGGTCAAGACCAAAAAGGCCAAACTGGAGAAGGTCTCTGGTGGGTTTGAACGGACTTGGGCTGAACAGCCTCCGATGGTGCCGCATGAGGTAGATAAATACCGCATCAGTATCAAAAACAATGGCTGTTTGAAGTGCCACGGTGCCAAGACCTACGAGAAAGAGAAATCACCCAAGGTGGGTGATAGCCACTTCCTCACTCGTGATGACAAGCGTTTAGAGAAGGTCTCTAGCCGTCGCTGGTTCTGTACGCAGTGCCATGCACCGCAGATGAGCCTGACACCGCTGGTATCCAATACCTTTGAAACGGTAGGTCGTTCTAAGTAAAAAAGTGAGTATATGGGCGGAGGCAGAAATGTCTTCGCCCATTTTTTAGGTGAATCAGATAAAATAGTGAATGGATTTCACTACATTAAAAGCTAAGGGATGAATTGATCAATGAAATTACTACTTATCGGTGGTGTACTGGGTATTATTTTCTGGGGTGGTTTTAATACCGCAATGGAATTGACCAACAATGAGGCGTTCTGTATCTCTTGTCATGAGATGGAAGAGAATGTCTATCAGGAGTACACAAGTACTATCCACTACTCCAACCGTACTGGTGTACGTGCGACCTGTCCAGATTGCCACGTGCCCAAAGAGTGGATCCATAAGGTGATCCGTAAGATTAAGGCTTCCAACGAGGTCTACCACAAGATTCTGGGTACCATCGATACCCCCGAGAAGTTTGAGGCCAAGCGTATGCAGCTGGCACAGAACGTCTGGAAAACGATGAAAGAGACCGACTCCCGCGAGTGTCGTAACTGTCACTCCTTCGAGTTTATGGATTTCGACCGTCAGGAAGAGCGCAGCTCTGATCGTCATGATGAGGCGATTGAGAGTCGTGACCCAGATAATCCTGAGACACACGGTAATGGCAAGACCTGTATCGACTGCCATAAGGGTATTGCACATAAGCTACCCGAAGGGTATGACCCTTCCGAGGAGCAGTAAGGATTAGAAGTCTCAGTTGACCTTTTTAACAAAGGTCAACTGAGCAAGTTTGAGAGGAGGGTAACCGACCGACATCCCTGCTATTCTGTTGGGGTGTCTGCATAGATTAGGAGTGGATCGGTGCCACAGAAAAGTAAGCTAGGTCGCAGAGAGTTTCTGACTCAAGGCGGAAAAATGGTCGGCGGGCTCGCCTTGTTGGGAGCAGCCATTGGTGGATATGGCAAACAGGCGGCATCCATGCCGGCCTATGCACTGCGCCCCCCTGGCGCACTGCCAGAGCAGGACTTCCTCGGAGCCTGTGTGCGTTGTGGCCTCTGCGTTAAAGATTGCCCCTACGATATTCTTCATCTTGCTGAATGGCAGGAGGAGGTCGCGCTGGGTACTCCCTACTTTATTGCTCGTGATATCCCGTGTGAGATGTGTGAAGACATCCCCTGTGTACGCAACTGTCCAACCGGAGCGCTAGATCGCGAGATGGAGGATATTGAGCAGGCAGAGATGGGGGTTGCAGTGCTGGTGGATCAAGAGACCTGCCTCAACATGTTGGGACTGCGTTGCGATATCTGTTATCAGGTCTGTCCGGTGCTGGATAAGGCGATCACACTGGAGTTGTCGCATAACACCCGTACCAATGTACATGCCAAATTTGAGCCTACAGTCCACTCTGAGCACTGTACGGGCTGTGGCAAGTGTGAGCATGGCTGTCCGCTACCGATAGCCGCAATTAAAGTGTTGCCGCAAAGTCTGGCGAAGGGGCAGGCAGGAGAGCACTACCGCTTGGGTTGGGAAGAGAAAGAGGCTGCAGGAGAGGCGCTGGTAGCGCCAGACGTGGCGCATGAGTTTAATCTGCCTGAAGGGTTCCAGTATGACCTGCTCGGTGGTGGTCTCAGTGGCCCCGGTGTGAAGGGGGGTAAATAGTCATGGCACGACAACCTATTGGTGAGGCGGCTCTGGAACAGAAAGGGTGGTTGCGTAGCAACCTCTGGTTGATTCTGCGTCGCATTTCACAGCTCTCTATTATCGCCCTGTTTATCTATGCACCGCTGTGGTTGGTGAAGGGAAACCTCGCCTCCAATCTGGTATTGGAGACGGTGCCGTTGACCGATCCATTCCTCTATCTACAAACGGTTTTTGCAGGGCAAGCCTTTGAGGTGACCGCGCTGATCGGTGCGGCCATTGTGGTGCTCTTCTATCTGCTGGTGGGTGGTCGCGCCTACTGCTCTTGGGTCTGCCCAGTGAATGTAGTGACCGACAGTGCGGGTTGGTTGCGGCGTAAATTCAAGATCAAGAAGAAGTGTGATCTCTCCCCTTCACTGCGTTACTGGGTTTTGGGGCTGGTTATGGTGATCTCCTATTTGGGGGGGAATATGCTGTGGGAGCTGGTTAACCCCGTGACCCTGTTACAGCGTGGTCTGATCTACGGTATGGGGATGGGGTGGATTGTGGTTGCTGCCATCTTTCTCTACGACCTACTCTGGGCGCGTAATGGCTGGTGTGGGCACCTCTGTCCGATGGGGGCCTTCTACAGTCTGATTAACCGCTTTAGCTGGTTGCGGGTAAAGGCCAAAAATCGAGAGGGGTGTGATGATTGTATGGACTGCTTTGCGGTCTGCCCAGAGCCACAGGTGATTCGTCCTGCGCTCAAGGGTGAGAACGGACACGGCATTGTCATTGATCAGTCGCTCTGTACCAACTGCGGCCGCTGTATTGATATTTGTGGGCCGGATGTATTTGCTTACGGCTCTCGTTTTAATAAATAGTAGAAAACCCGTATAATGAACGAATCGTTATCTAGTGATATAAGGCTGTTTTAGATGGGTATGGCAACTCAGGTTTAGTAAGAACGTATGGATCAACAAAAAATCGACCGGGCGCTGGAGATCGTAGGACAGATGGGCTGCGAGAAAACGCGTGAGATTATTCGCCAGTTGGAGGCAGGGGAGGAGGTTCCCCCTTGCGACAAACTCTCTGTTGATGAGTGTCGCGCTATGCTGAATGAGTTGAAAGAGGTGATGTCAGTTTATGGCGAGGAGTGCTGTCCGGTGCCGATAGCCTCTTAGAAATCACAGGGCTGAGCCAATGTATCTGCTTGATAAAGGCTATTACTCAAATTAGGTACGGAGTATGATGGTCTTAGTCTCTCATACAGAGATAGATAAACGGTGCCAGCATGCTGTAGTCGACCTACTTGGTTGGCTGCTTTGAGCACTTAAACATGCTTGATTTGGGAAATAAAATGAACCTTTCTAATCTGAATTTGATGCATAAGATGTTCCTGCTTATTGGAACCGTATGTACCCTGTTGATTGTTGTGCTATTGGTCATTTCGACTCAGGTTGGCAATGTGCTTCAATATGTTGAGCAGTCTCAAAATGAGAGTGTCCCCTTTGCTATGATGGCCAAAGGGATGGATAAGAGTGTTGTTGAGGTTCAGCAGTGGCTTACTGATATTTCTGCTACACGCGCACTGGATGGCCTGAATGATGGATTTGATGAGGCAGAGATATCGAGACAGGGCTTTCTTAAGGGGGCTTCAGATTTTCGAAAAATGTACCAGCTGGAAAGCGATACAACAGCCTTGCAGCGTCTGGATGAGTTAGAGCAGGCTTTTGAAGCGTGGTACCAAGCGGGCCAAGAGATGGCAAATGCCTATATTGAAGGTGGGCCTGCTCTGGGTAACCCGCTAATGGGAGCCTTCGATGAAACGGCTGTTCAGCTCTCAGAGCTGTTAGGCCCCTTTGTAGAGGAGCAGCTAGAAGAGTCTAATGAGATGTTAAATCTCACGCGTCTGGCTGTGACATCGATGCAAAATACAACCATCTTGATCTTTGTGATGACCATCATCATCGCTATCATTATTGGGCTGTTGATTGCGCGGAACATTGTCTCTTCTGTACTCAAATTACAAAATGTGATGTCGAAGGTGAGGCACTCCGGTGAGTTCCAGCACCGCGTTGAGTTGTCAGGCCGTGATGAAATTATGCGTATGGGTCGAGCATTTAATGAGCTGTTAGAAAATATGCAAACAGCGATTCATGAGAGCAATCAGGTTGTTGGTGCTGTTGCTCGTGGAGAGTTTGATAAACGTATGACATCAGAGCTGAAAGGTGATTTGAAGATCCTAAAAGAGGGGGTCAATGGCTCAGCAGAAAGTGTTGATTTTATGATGGGTGAGCTGGGTAAGGTGATGGATGCCCTGTATAACGGAGATTTTGAGTCGCGGATGGACCATAGAGTTGCGGCAGCATTCCGTGATAAAACGGAAAATGCACTGAATGCGATCAGCGGGACAATAGTAGGCATTATTACCGTAATGGAGAAAATGGAGGCTGGAAAATTTCAGCACCGTGTCACAGCCAATGCACGGGGGGACCTGCTCAAGCTAAAAGAGTGTGTCAACGGATCGATGAATGTGCTTGAAGGGGCGATGAAAGATATTACGGATGTGGTCGTTGCACAGAGTGAAGGGGATTTGACACAAACCATAAACAACCACTACCAAGGACAACTCCAGGTACTGAAAGAGGCCATCATCAGCTCGTCAGAGAAGCTAAATGGCACTGTATCTACGATTCTTGAGGTGTCAGACTCTGTGGCGAGTGCCTCCTCACAAGTATCAGAGGGATCAGAGGATTTGAGCCAGCGGACACATGAGCAATCTACTCTGCTGGAGGAGACCACAGCATCTATGGAACAGATGACAGCCACGGTGCAACAGAATACTGGTGCGGCACAACAGGCTAACCAGTTGTCACTAAACGCCAGCAGAGCGGCAGAGGCAGGTGCATCTATAGCAGGGCAAGCAGTTGAGGCGATGAAAGACATTACCGAATCCAGCCAGAAGATTGGCGACATCATCACCTTGATCGATAGCATCGCCTTTCAAACCAATCTTCTTGCACTAAACGCTGCAGTAGAGGCCGCTCGTGCAGGCGAACAAGGGAAAGGCTTTGCAGTGGTTGCAGGGGAGGTACGTGCACTGGCGCAGAAATCAGCGGGGGCCTCACGAGATATTAAAGCGTTGATCGAAAATTCTGTATCCACTGTTGATAGGGGGGCTAAGTACGTCTCTGAGACAGGGGGCTCTCTGCAAGAGATTAACGAGTCGATTCAGAAGGTAAATGAGATTATTTCTGAGATCGCTACGGCAACTGCAGAGCAGGGCAGTGGTATTGAGCAAGTGAATAGCGCCGTTGCGAATATGGATAAGATGACACAGCAAAACTCCACCTTGGTGGAGGAGACATCAGAGGCTTCACACTCCTTGAGCAGTCAGGCGAACCATTTGAAAGGGTTGATGGAGTTCTTTGTTACCACGCAACGCTAATAAGCATTACAGGTACTGAGACCAATTCCGCTCCCCTTTTCCAAATACGAAAAAATGCGGGTTGAGTAGTGAATCCTTGGTGTTGTAGCGTAAGGGCTGCATTGCTGTATCGGTGAGTTGGCCTCCGGCCTCTTCTACGACGCATTGCGCCGCTGCGGTATCCCACTCTGAGGTGGGGCCAAGTCGTGGATAGAGGTCGGCTTGCCCCTCAGCCACCAGACAAGATTTTAGTGAGCTTCCCATTGGAAAAATGCGATGGGTCCCAATTTTATCAAGAAAATCGGTAATAATTTCACTCTGGTGAGAGCGGCTTCCCGCGACCACCAACTGCTCTTCTGAAGGAGTACGAACATGGATCTGCTCAACAGCTTGTTCAGGTAGCCGCTTCCATGCCCCCCCCTCACGCCAAGCGTAGTAGAGGATGCCATTCACAGGTACTTGAATTACTCCAAGGATTGGCTCGTGATTCTCAATCAGCGCGATATTAACGGTAAACTCACCGTTGCGTTTGATGAACTCGCGGGTGCCATCCAGTGGATCAATTAACCAGTAGCGTGACCACTGTTGTCGCTCCTCAAACGGGATCGATGTTGACTCTTCAGAGAGGACGGGGATATTTGGAGTCAGTTTTTCCAACCCTTCAGTGATGGTGTTATGCGCAGCAAGATCAGCATCGGTGAGTGGGGTGTTGTCCTCTTTGTCGGTGATTGAGAAGCCCGCTTCATAGATCTCCAAAATACTCTTGCCAGCAGACTCTGCCAGTGCGATTACTGGGGCGATCAGCGCCTCTAATTCAGTTGTGTTCATTGCTGTTGTCTCTCTCGTACCATAAACAGGGCGGCAATTGAACGTGCCTCCGTCATTTCAGGGTGGGCCAGTAGTGAGCTGAGTTCGCTCAGCTTCCAGGGGATCACCTCCACCTCTTCTGGTTCATCGCCCTCCAGCCGCTGTTCATAGAGCTCTTCGCCGAGCACAATATGTGTGGTGTGGCTGAGATAGCCGGGGGCAATGGTGACTGAGTCAAGGTGTGTCAGGCGCTTAGCACCATAGCCCACCTCCTCCATCATTTCACGATTGGCGGCATCCAGCGTTGACTCGCCAGGGTCAATTTTCCCTTTCGGCAAGGCCAGCTCATAACGCTCAACACCTGCAGCATATTCACGAATGAGCAGCACTGTATCCTCATCCAGCATTGGCACAATCAGCACTGCGCCGCGTGAAGAGCCCTTGAGTCGCTCCCACTGCGCCTCCACGCCATTAGAAAAGCGTAGGTCAATCGACTCTACGGTAAATAGACGACTTTGGGCGCAGACCTCAGTCTTTAGCACCTGCGGCGGTTTTCTTTCTGGATTCACCCTTTCCATAGCGGTATCCTACCGCACTATGGTCGATTGGTCACAAATCAAAACCGTTCTCCTCGATATGGACGGTACGCTGCTGGATCTTCATTTCGATAACCATTTTTGGTTAGAGCATGTGCCGATGCGCTATGCAGAGAAGAATGCGCTCTCACTGGATGTAGCGAAAGAGGAGCTGTTCAACCGCTACAAGGCGATTGAGGGGACCATTGAATGGTATTGCGTTGACCACTGGAGCAGAGAGTTGGAGCTGGATATAGTCCAACTCAAAGAGGAGGTCCACCACCTGATCGCCGAGCATCCCCATGTGCGAGATTTTTTGGATGCAGTACGTCAGTCGGGGCGACGTGCGGTGCTGGTAACCAACGCTCATGGGAAAAGTCTTGACCTGAAGATGCGTAAAACAGAGCTTGGCCCCTATCTCGATGCCACACTCTGCTCGCATGACTTTGGTCTGCCCAAAGAGCAGCCACAGTTCTGGGAGAAGTTGCAGGGCGCAGAAACATACGATCCAGCGACGACCTTACTGGTGGATGATAGCCTTAATGTGCTGCGCTCTGCGCAGACCTATGGCATTCAACACCTGTTGGCGGTGCATCAGCCGGATACGAAAAACCCTCCGAAAGATGTAGAGGGCTTTGAAGCGATTCACCACTTCAAAGAGCTGCTGCCGATACCTCCACTATAAAAGGTATCTCTATTGTTTGTGTAAGCGGCACAGCGTGCTATCTCGAATCGATCATCTCCACTCGACCACTCACTCTGGCGGACCTCTCTTCAAAAGTGCCTGATGTTGAAGACATGAGCTGAGAAAACAGAAATACCAGTCCAATCAACAGGATGACCCAGATAAGAGGGGGGATATCTTTAGCATAGTAGTTCATAGGTATACCTCGATTTTTATGCTCCCTCTATCCTGATACTAGGTGAACTTACTTAAAACTCAAGTGGGGAAGCGTTGATGTTCGATCGGCTCCAGATGTTTGTCTACTCAAAAACGATTAATATATCCATTCCTGATCAATATGTTTGAAGCCAAGGTTGTTGTTTGAACCTGTATATAGAGCTGTTTGGCTGTGATTTTTTAAGCGCAGCAACATGAATGATGAATCCATACACTGAAATCAAAAGGCTTAAAGAATGAATGCCACCGTAATAACCGCGACTCTAGTTTTAGCGCTATCTTTCACAATAACGTTTGATGAGGCCCACAGTGTCACCCCAGAGCCCCCTGCCGTTGTTGTTGAGGGTTCAATACCGAACAGCCTTGAAGAGGTGTCGATCAAGGGGGGTAGTGATCAAGAGGGGGAGTCAAACGCCACTGGTTCACAAAAAGGGTATGCCTATATCCACTTCTCTGTATTCGGTTTTGAAAGATCGTTAACCGATCTCGCATCAAAATTAACGCTGGAGATTGACTACAAAGTGGTTGAGGATGGATGGTTTCAAGACAAAGCTGAGTACACTGTAACGGGCAAAGTTGTGGATATAGAGAAGTTCTACAGCACGATCCAACCTTATTCTGAGAAATTTCAGCTAGAGAAAGAGCCGCTAAACTAACTGAAGTTTTCTACGAATTCTGAAATTCTACTTCATCCACCTTTAGCAAAAGATCAGTGGTAAATAGTGCGACGTAATAGGTTCTGCAATCGACCCAAACCACATGGGTCTTCTGTTGTTGACAAATGCAGGTGAAACTCGGAGACTTGGGCTTTGGTGAAGGGGACAATGGCGAGTTAACTGAGGAGCATGCATGCAGCGTGCGGGTAAGGGTACGAAGATCAGGCAACTCTGTTGACCATAATAATGAATAATCGAAGAGAGGAATTTGAATAGTGAAAACTAAATGGACATGGGCCGCAGCAGCGGTCGCTGCAACATCGATGATGGCTAACGCGCAAGCCGGTACGCTTGAGGGTGTGAAAAGCAAGGGGAAGCTGAGTTGCGGCGTGAGTACAGGTCTGGCGGGTTTTTCTCAAAAAGATGAGAAGGGTGGCTGGTCTGGTCTGGATGTTGATGTCTGTCGTGCCGTTGCAGCAGCCGTGTTAGGTGATGCGAATAAGGTGACCTACAAGCCGCTTACCGCAAAGGAGCGTTTCACCGCACTGCAGTCTGGTGAGATCGACATGCTCTCGCGTAACACCACATGGACGCATACCCGTGATACCTCACTGGGGCTGAACTTTGCGGGTACCATCTACTACGATGGTGCAGGGTTCATGGTGAAAAAAGAGCTTGGCGTTAAGAGTGCGACGGAGCTGGATGGTGCAAATGCCTGTATTCAGGCGGGCACCTCGACCGAGCTGGCGATTGCGGACTATTTCCGTGAGAACAAGATGAAGTACAAGGCGGTCACCTTCGACACCTCGGACCAGACCCGTAGCGGTTTCGAGTCAGGCCGTTGTGACTTCTTGGTTTCTGACCAGTCTCAGCTCTATGCACTGCGTATTGGTCTGAAGAACCCAGCAGCTTCGGTTGTACTGCCAGAGGTGATCTCTAAAGAGCCACTAGGGCCGGTGGTACGTCAGGGTGACGATGCCTGGTTCAATGTCGTGAAGTGGTCTGTGAATGCGATGATTGAGGGGGAGTACCAGGGCGTTACCTCTGCAAATGCGGATGGGATGCGCGCCAATGGTAAGCCTGGACAGAAGCGTCTGCTCGGTAGTGAGGGTGATCTGGGCAACAAGCTCGGACTCTCTGATAAGTGGGCTTACAACATCATCAAGCAGGTCGGCAACTACTCTGAGTCGTTTGAGCGTAATGTGGGCCAGGGATCTCCACTGAAAATTTCCCGTGGTTTGAATGCGCAGTGGTCAGATGGCGGAATCCTCTACTCGCCAGCAATGCGTTAATCGCACGAAGATGAAGACCAAGGGGCCATCTCATGTGCCCCTTGGTTTTTTTCTGCACGAATTAAATGCTCCTCTAGGTTCATAGGTTAAACCGCCATGAATGTTCCACAGAATCAAGCTTCGACAAAGAAGGTTGCGTTCTTCAATAATCCGGCCAACCGCGCTGTTATTTATCAGGCGCTGTTAATGGTGGGCTTGGGCTATTTTTTCTATACCATCATCTCGAATACGCTGGCGAATATGGAGGCCAGAGGGATCAAGAGTGGTTTTGACTTTTTGTGGGGAACCGCCGGTTTTGACATCTTGATGTCACTGATCCCTTATGAGCCGACAGATACCTATGGCAGAACCTTTATCGTAGGGATGTTGAACACGGTTCTGGTCTCCAGCATCGGTATCGTCCTCTCTACCGTGGTGGGCTTTGTCATGGGGGTGGCCTACTTCTCCCATAACTGGTTGATCAGAAAAATTGCCACGGTTTATGTGGAGACCTTCCGCAATATTCCGCTGCTGCTACAGGTCTTCTTTTGGTATTTCGCGGTGCTCTCGGCACTACCCAGTGCGCGACAGAGCCTTTCACTGGGAGAGGCGATCTTCCTCAATGTGCGTGGTCTCTATCTGCCTGATGCCGTTGGTGAGCCAGGTTCCGGTGTGGTGTATGCGGCGATAGCGGTCGCCATTGCGGCCATCGCCCTCCTGCGACGCTGGGCCAAGAGACGTCAGGCGCTGACGGGTAAGCAGTTTCCGCTGCTCTATGCGACGTTGGGTCTATTGTTGGGGTTGCCACTGATTGCATTTCTGCTGATGGGGATGCCCTTCCATTGGGACTATCCCGCACTCAAAGGCTTTAATTTTCAGGGGGGGATCACCATCATTCCTGAATTGATGGCATTGGCTTTGGCCCTGACCATTTATGCCGGGGCCTTTATCGCAGAGGCGGTGCGGGCAGGCGTGCAGTCGGTGCCGCATGGTCAGACTGAGGCCGCGCGGAGTCTGGGGATGAAGGAGAAGCAGATCATGAATTTGATTGTGGTCCCTCAGGCGATGCGTGTGATTACCCCGGTGCTCAATAGTGAGTACCAGAGTCTGGTGAAAAATTCGACGCTCTCTACCGCCATTGGGTATCCCGATCTGTTCACCGTATTTGTGGGCACTACACTGAACCAGACTGGGCAGGCGATTGAGATTGTGTTTATGACCATGGCGGTCTACTTTGTATTCAATATGTTGATTTCAGTCGCCATGAATCTGTTCAACAAGCGTGTGGCGCTGGTGACAAAGTAGATGAATAAGCTGCAAACATTTACCCCCTCACCCGCACGGCCTGCGCCTGAAAACACAGTAGGCCCGGCGGTCTGGCTAAAAAATAACCTCTTCTCTACCCCACTTGATACCGTAGCTACGCTGCTGCTCGGTTATATTCTATTGACGATTTTGCCGGGGGTGATCGACTGGCTATTTCTGTCGGCAAACTGGACGGGTGACTCTCAAGATGCCTGCGTCAATGACGGTGCCTGCTGGGTGTTTGTCAGTGCCTGGTCGCAGCAGTTCTTTTATGGCAGCTATCCAACCGATGAGCTGTGGCGGGTCAACCTGAGCATCGCCATGCTGGTGGTGATCATCGCCGCCTCCTACCAGTTTGAGAAAGGGGTGCGTGAGAAAATTATCATCCCGCTGTTCTTGCTGCTGCCCGTTATATCGATTGCCATTCTGGATGGGAGCTATCTGGGGCTGGAGCGGGTCAGTACTGACCTGTGGGGTGGCTTCTCATTGAATGTACTGCTCGCAGCCGCAAGTATTATTGTGGCGTTCCCGCTGGGCTTTATCTGGGCCTTGGGGCGACGTTCGCACATGCCCTTTGCGCGCAGTATCAGCATCATCTTGATTGAATTTTTCCGTGGCGTACCGGTGTTGGCGCTGTTCTTTATGGGGTCGGTGATGTTGCCCCTCTTCTTTCCCGAGGGAACCAGTGTGGATAAGCTGGTCCGTGTCTGGATCGTGCTGATTCTGTTTATGGCGGGTTATATGGCCGAGGTGTTCCGTGGCGGCTTTAATGCCATCCCACAAGGTCAATACGAGGCCGCCGATTCACTGGGGCTGAGCTACTGGCAGAAGACCGTGTTGATCATTCTGCCGCAGGTGATCAAGGTCTCTATGCCCAATATTCTGGCAACCTTTGTCATGCTGTTCAAGAACACCACCTTCTTGCTGATCATTGGCATTTTCGAAATGTTAAGCACCACGCAGACTGCGCTCAGCAATTCACGCTGGTTGGGAGGGCATGCTGAAGAGGGCTATATCTTTGTTGCCGTTGTGTTCTGGACGGTCTGCTTTAGCATGTCGATGATCGCCACCAATATCGAACGTAAGCTGAATACGGATCATCAATGAATCGGAATTTGATATGACCAATAACCCAGTCAATCGGCTTAAGACCGATGAAGAGATCATCACCATTTCGGGTCTGAATAAATGGTATGGGGATTTTCACGTACTCAAAGATATTGATCTGACGGTCAAGCAAGGGGAGCGTATCGTCATCTGTGGCCCTTCCGGGTCGGGAAAGTCGACACTGATTCGCTGCATCAACCGCCTGGAGGAGTTTCAACAGGGGTCACTGGTGGTGGATGGCACCGAGCTGATTGAGGATGTGAAGAACATTGAGACGGTGCGTCGTGAAGTGGGCATGGTGTTCCAGCACTTCAACCTGTTTCCCCACCTGAGTATCCTGGAGAATCTTACCCTTGGCCCCATCTGGGTGCAGAAGATGCCCAAGGCAGAGGCGGAAGCGGTTGCGATGAAATATCTGGAGCGTGTAAAGATTCCAGATCAGGCGAACAAGTATCCCGGTCAGCTCTCTGGCGGGCAGCAGCAGCGTGTGGCGATTGCCCGTTCGTTATGTATGAGTCCGAAAATTATGTTGTTTGATGAGCCCACCTCGGCGCTTGATCCAGAGATGATCAAGGAGGTGCTTGATGTGATGATTGAGCTGGCGGAGGAGGGGATGACCATGCTCTGTGTGACCCATGAGATGGGGTTTGCGAAGAAGGTGGCGGATCGTGTGATCTTTATGGATGCGGGTGAGATTGTTGAGCAGAATACGCCGCATGAGTTCTTTGACAGCCCTCAGGTGGACCGTACGCAGCAGTTCCTGCAGCAGATTTTGAATCATTGATTGAGGGGGCTTGGATTACGATTCTGATCTGACTCTAGGCCGGTTCCAGCTTGGCATAACTGGCCACCAGCCACTTGGTTCCTGCCTCTGGAAAGTGAATCTGTATCCGCGCCTGTGGACCACTCCCCTCCAACATCAACACAGTACCTTCACCAAACTTGGCATGGCGCACCTGTTGCCCCGGATGCAGCCCGGTTCCAGAGTCCTCCACAATACGGGAGCGGCTCTGGTTGGTGTAGGTGGCGGAGTGGCTGCTGACGGGGCGGGAGATGGTAGAGCGAATCCGCACCTCCTGTAGTAGCTCACTTGGAATCTCTTTGATAAAGCGGGAGACTCTTGGGTAGTGCTCTTTGCCGTAGAGGCGGCGGCTTTCAGCATGGGTTAGGGTTAATTTTTCACGAGCACGAGTAATCCCCACATAGCAGAGGCGGCGCTCCTCCTCTAGGCGTTCTGGGTCATTGGCAGACATACTGTGAGGGAACAGCCCCTCCTCCATGCCACTCAAGAAGACCTGTGGAAACTCCAGCCCCTTGGCACTGTGTAGGGTCATCAGCTGAACGCAGTCCTCCCACTCATCGCCTTGGGTATCACCCGCCTCTAGAGCGGCCTGTGAGAGGAACTCATCCAGTATATTAAGGGACTCCTCCATCACCGAATCCTCTTGGGGGGCAAACTGCCCCGCAGCGGTGACCAGCTCCTCCAGATTTTCTACCCGTCCTTGAGCCTTATCCCCTTTCTGTTTTTTGAAGTGATCGAGCAGGGTGGAGTGTTCCAGAGCAATCACCACCTGCTCTTTTAGCGTTTTATCGGTCGCTGCGTGGCTCATCATCTCAATCAGCTGGAGGAAGTTACGCAGTGCATTACGCGCACGTGCAGCCAGCAGTTCCCCTTCGCTCTGTTCGGTCGCCGCCTGCCACATGGAGATGCCAGCGCCACGGGCATGTTCCCGTACCACCTCAACGGTGCGGTCTCCAATCCCACGTGTGGGTGTATTGACCGCCCGCTCAAAGGCGGCATCATTATGGGGGTGGGCCATCAGCCGTAGATAGGCGAGCGCATCCTTGATCTCTGCACGCTCGAAGAAGCGCAGTCCACCGTAGATACGGTAGGGGATGTTGGCACTGAGTAGCGCCTCCTCCAGTACACGGGACTGGGCGTTGGAGCGGTAGAGGATGGCGTTCTCTTCCCGTTTACCCCCCTTGTCGACCCAGAACTGAATCTGTTCGGCGATAAAACGGGCTTCATCCAGATCATTGAAGGCGGCGTAGAGTTGGATTGGCTCGCCGTCACTATCTTCGGTCCATAGCTCTTTGCCGAGTCGTCCGGGGTTATTGTCGATCAGTGCATTGGCAGCATTAAGAATGTTTCCTGTAGAGCGGTAGTTCTGCTCCAGTTTTTGCGTCTCAACATCAGCAAAGTCACGGGTGAAGCTACGGATGTTCTCTACTTGAGCTCCGCGCCAGCCGTAGACGGATTGGTCGTCGTCCCCCACGACAAAGATACTCCCCTTGTCGCCAGTTAATAGCCGTAGCCAAGCGTATTGAATGGTGTTGGTGTCCTGAAATTCATCTACCAGCAGGTGGCTGAAACGGTTGCGATAGTGAGCCAGTAGCTCTGGATTATTGAGCCACATCTCATGGGCACGTAGCAGTAGTTCTGCAAAATCGACCAACCCACCGCGTTCGCAAGCGGCCTCATAAGAGAGGTAGATCTGTACCATCTGGGTTAACCAGAAGTCGTTTTCGGGGTCGATCTGTCCGGCACGTAGCCCTTTGTCTTTCTGTTCGTTGATAAACCAGTGGGCTTGCTTGGGGGGCCAGCGCTCCTCATCAAGGTTCATCCCTTTGATCAGGCGGCGGATCAGACGTAACTGATCTTCGCTATCGAGGATTTGAAAATTCTGCGGCAGCTTGGCCTCTTGCCAGTGGCTGCGTAGCAGGCGGTGGGCGAGACCGTGGAAGGTGCCGACCCAGAGTTTTCCCGTGGGCATATTGAGTAGCGTTTCGATGCGCCCCTTCATCTCCTTTGCGGCCTTGTTGGTGAAGGTGACGGCTAGGATTGACCAAGGGGATACCTGTTCCGCTTCGATCAACCAGGCTATGCGGTGTACCAGTACCCGGGTTTTTCCGCTGCCTGCTCCTGCGAGCACTAGGGTGTTGCGTGAATTGGCGGTGACGGCTTGGCGTTGGGCTTGGTTGAGGGGGGCTATGATTTCTGTGATGTCTTCCATCTTTCCGGGGTCAGTTCTAACTTTCAAGTAGTTGATGTATGTTTGATGAGCTGTAGTTTAACGGTGGGGCGGTGTGTATGCGAGCGCCCAGAGATCAATCTTTGCAGCCCCTGCTTTTTTTGCGGCAGCAGCTACAGCAAGTAGGGTGCTGCCGGTAGTGATCACATCATCAAACAGAGCAACATGAACGCCTTGCAGAGAGCGGTTGATCTGGAAGGCCTGTTTCAGATTCTGTTTACGGGCGCTGGCATGAAGCGAGGTTTGCGCAGAGGTGGCACGGATTCGCCTGCAGTGGGTGCGATCTAACGGGATCTGTAGCCGTTTTGCGGGTTGTTTGATGATCTCCAGCGCTTGGTTGAAACCCCGCTCCTGTAGCCGTTTCTTATGCAGGGGGACAGGAATGATGAGGTCTGGTTTTATAAAGTCGTGCTGTTGTAGGTGAGCCTCAAACAGTAGTCCAAACAGACGGGCGTAGTGGAGCTTGTGGTCAAACTTGAGTTGATGGATGAGCGGGGAGAGAGGCTTCTTGTAGAAGAAGGGGATGATGATCTGGTTCCAGTGCCTGTCGTTGTGCAGCTCCAGTGGCGGGTGTATTAACTGGGGTAGCTTGGGTCTGCAGCTGTTGCAGAGGGCGACCTCCCCCATTACGGGCTGCTTGCAGAGTGCGCACGGCTCTGATGGCATCCAGCGTTGCAGTTGCTTGTAAACTTTTTCTAGCACAATTGGTTGACAGTAGTTTTAGGAGCAGTAGGATGCTGTTTTCTATTTATCTTATGTAGAGTATACCGATGAGTGAGACTGCAGAACTGCGAAATGATTGGAAACTGGAAGAGGTGGAGACGCTATTTGACCTCCCCTTTAATGATCTGATTTTTCAGGCTCAGACCATCCACCGTATGACCTTTGACCCCAACAAGGTGCAGGTCAGTACCTTGATGAGTATCAAGACGGGTGGCTGCTCCGAAGACTGTAGTTACTGTTCGCAGAGCGCTCGCAACAGTACCGATCTGGAGCGGGAGAAGTTGGCTGAGGTGAGTGCGGTGTTAGAGGCGGCGCGTGAGGCGAAGCGTTCTGGCTCTTCACGCTTCTGTATGGGGGCCGCATGGCGCAACCCAAAGAGTAAGGATATGGAGCGGCTGTTGACCATGGTCAGTGGGGTCAAGGCACTGGGGATGGAGACCTGCATGACGCTGGGGATGCTTACGGACCACCAAGCGCAGAAGCTGAAGAAGGCGGGTCTGGATTACTACAACCATAATCTGGATACCTCGGAGGCCTATTATGGTGAGGTGGTTACTACGCGCACCTATCAGGATCGTCTGGATACGTTGGAGCATGTGCGCGATGCGGGGCTGAATATTTGTAGTGGTGGGATTGTGGGGATGGGTGAGTCACGTCAGGACCGTGCGGGGTTGTTGGCGACACTGGCGAACCTGCCGAAGCAGCCAGATAGTGTGCCGATTAATCGTCTGGTGAAGGTGGCGGGTACACCGTTGGATGATATGGAATCACTGGAGGAGCTGGACCCGTTGGAGTTTGTGCGCACGATTGCGGTGGCGCGGATTTTGATGCCGAAGTCCTGGGTGCGGTTGTCGGCAGGACGGGAGTCGATGAGTGAGGAGCTGCAGGCGCTCTGTTTTGCCTCTGGGGCAAACTCTATTTTCTCTGGTGAGCAGTTGTTGACTACACCGAATGCGGGAGAGGAGAGCGATGCCTCTCTGTTTGCTAAGTTGGGGTTGGAGGCGTTGGCTGGAGAGGAGGTGGTGTTGGGGTAGGGTGTGGAACGGTGATCAGAATATCTTCTCTCCATCGGGTGATCGCTTCTCTCTTCACCACTGCTCCATTTTTCAGCGCCTGTTCAAACTCGCTACGCTCAGACAAGAACAGGCTCTTCTCTGAAAAGTGGAGCAGTGGTGAAGCGCGATCAACTCAGTCAAGAAGATATTCTGATCACTACAACCTCCTCCATGGGTTTGAATTATGAGTATCGATCACTTATTACTGTCTGAATTAGATAAGCGTAGAGCGCAATCGCTCTACCGTCAGCGTCGTGTGCTCTCTTCTCCACAAGATGTAGAGGTGGAGATAGATGGCGAGCGCTACCTCTCATTCAGTAGTAATGACTATCTGGGGTTGGCGAACCATCCTGAGATTGTTGAGGCATTCCAACAGGGGCTATCGCGTTGGGGTACAGGGAGTGGTGCAGCGCACCTGATCACGGGGCATAGTGCCGCACATCATGCGCTGGAGGAGGAGTTAGCGGAGTTCTTGGGCTACCCTCGTGTGCTGTTGTTCAGCTCTGGTTATCAGGCCAATCTGGGTATACATCAGGCGCTGTTGGGACGTAAGGACCGCACTGTTCATGACCGTTTGAATCACGCCTCACTGCTGGACGGGGCCAAGCTCTCTGGGGCCAAGTTGTTGCGCTATGCACACAGTGATATGAATGCTCTGGAGGGGCGGTTGGCTGACCCTGCTTCAGGTCGTACCCTGGTGGTGACGGATGGGGTCTTTAGTATGGATGGAGATACCGCCCCCCTTGCGGCAATTGCTAATGAGTGTCGCTGTGGTGGTGCGAGCTTGATGGTGGATGATGCACACGGGGTGGGGGTGCATGGCCCACAAGGGCGCGGTACCGTGGCGAAGTTTGAGTTGGGTCCGGCAGAGGTGCCGATCTTGATGGGTACCTTGGGGAAGGCGTTTGGGGTCTCCGGTGCCTTTGTCGCAGGCAGTGAAGCGTTGATTGAGACCTTGATTCAGCAGGCACGTACCTATATCTACACCACGGCGACACCTCCGGCTCAGGCAGAGGCGACACGCAAGGCGCTACAGTTGGTGAAGGCAGGTGATGAGCGGCGTGAGTGGTTACAGCAGTTGATTGGCCATTTTCGCAGAGGGGCGCAGCAGCTTGGGTTGAGTTTGATGAACTCTGCTACGCCGATTCAACCGCTGCTGATTGGGGAGTCTGCGGATGCTGTACGACTCTCCGAGCGGCTACAGAAGAGCGGGATACTGGTCGCGCCCATTCGTCCACCAACGGTAGCGGAGGGGAGTGCGCGGTTACGTATCACCCTCTCTGCAAACCACAGCATGGCGCAGCTGGATCGGCTTTTGGAGGCGCTGCAATGAGACAGAATTTGGTATTAATTCATGGCTGGGGCTTTAATGGTTCTGTGTGGAATTCACTGCTGCCTCAGCTGGAGCAGACCTTTGAGGTGACGGTGGTGGATCTTGCAGGATATCGGGAGCGTCCCCTTTTGGAGTCGATGACTCTCTCTGCCATGGTTGAGGATGTTGCCGCTCAGGTGCCGCAGCGGGCAATCTGGTTAGGCTGGTCACTGGGGGGGCAGGTTGCGCTGCAGGCAGCACAGGAGATGCCTGAGCGAATTTCAAAATTGATACTGGTTGGAGCAACTCCCCGTTTTGTGCAGGGGGGAGGGTGGCGCAGTGCGATCAAACAGAAGGTGCTGGGTGACTTTGCCGCAGCGTTGATTCGATCACGGGAGACCACCATTGGGCGTTTTCTGACCCTGCAGATGTTGGGGGTGCAGGGTGCCAAAGCACTACTTAAAGAGCTGAAGCACTCTCTGGCTGAGGCGCCGCAGGCAGGTACACTGGAGGCAGGGCTGGAGATTTTGCAGCAGAGTGACTTTCGTCCACAACTGCAGCAGATTCAGCAACCCACCCGCTGGATTATGGGTGCGCGAGATCAGTTAGTTCCCGTAGAGGCGGGAGAAGCCGCCGCAACAGCAATGCCTCACGCGGCTGCGGTGGTGATTGAAGGGGCAGGGCATGCCCCCTTTCTCAGCCATCCAGCCCGCTTTATTGAAGAGGTGACCCGTTTTGCCAGATAACCGTTACCAGCTACAGCGTCAGAGGGTTCGTGCCAATTTTGGTCGGGCGGCGGGCAGTTATGATGCTGTGGCCCAGTTGCAGCGTGAAGTGGCAGATCGCATGTTGGAGCAGTTCCAGTACGAGCGTATCACGCCGCAGCGGATTGTTGATGTGGGGGCTGGGACCGGCTACTGCACAAGAGGGTTGGAGGCCCGTTTTAAAAAGAGTGAGATTATCGCCCTTGATTTGGCTGAGGGGATGCTGCAACAGGCACGTAGAGAGAAAAAATGGTTATCAAAGCAGCGCTTTCTCTGTGCGGATGCCCAGCAGCTCCCGCTGGCCAATGAGAGCGTGGACCTGATCTTCTCCAACTTTACCTTACAGTGGTGTCAAGACCTGCAGGGGGTGCTTGATGAGTTCAGAAGGGTGCTGCGCCCCGGAGGGCTACTCACCTTCTCCACGCTGGGTGTGGATACGCTGCATGAGTTGCGTGAAAGCTGGTCTAAGGTGGATGACAAGGTGCATGTGAACCAGTTTATGGATCTGCAACAGGCGGGTGACCTGCTCTACCAGCAAGGCTTTATCGAGCCAGTCACCAGCGTAGACCGCTTTACCCTCACCTACCCTGATGTAATGGCGTTGATGCGGGATCTGAAAGGGCTGGGTGCTACCAACGTTAATGCAGGGCGGCGCAGCGGGTTGATGGGGCGTGCGGTGCTGCAGCAGTTAGAGCAGAATTATCTTGCACGAGACCCGCAAGGGCGTGTCGAGGCGAGTTGGGAGGTGGTCTATGGGCATGCCTGGAAGAGTGATGGTTTCAGTGAGCCTCAAGCTTTTTCCCTCTCCCTCAAAGATTTTAATACCTGATTAAAACACTGGGTCTTGACAGGGGCTGTAGAGTCGTTATGATTCCCCCTCTCGAAAAATTGATTCTAAGCAAAACTTTGACTCGTTTTTCGTCACCACCCTCCGACCGAGGAGGTCACACGACTGTGGCTGGATCGGAGAGTGGTTGAGATAGACGCAAATTTTTTAAGTACATTTTAAGTACATATAGTAAACACAATTAAGGAGTTCATTATGAGCGTATTAGTAGGACGCGAAGCACCCGATTTTACAGCCCCAACCGTACTGGGCAATGGCGAGATTAAGGCCGATTACAACCTGTACGAGGCCAAGGCTGGTAAGTACGCGGTAGTCTTCTTCTACCCACTCGACTTCACCTTTGTCTGCCCATCGGAGTTGCTGGCATTTGACCACCGTATGGAAGAGTTCACCAAGCGTGGTGTTGAGGTGATTGGTGTCTCTATCGACTCTCATTTCACCCATAATGCATGGAGAAATACAGCGATTAACGATGGCGGCATCGGTCCTGTGAAGTTCTCAATGGTTGCTGATATCACTCAGTCCATCACCAACGATTACGGCATTCAGGTTCCAGGTGGTGCACCTGCACTGCGTGCCTCCTTCTTGATCGACAAAGACAACATGGTTCAGCATCAGGTTGTAAATGCGTTGTCACTGGGTCGTAATGTCGATGAGATGATCCGTATGGTAGACGCACTGCAGTTTACTGAAGAGCACGGTGAGGTTTGTCCAGCAGGTTGGAAGGATGGTGATGCAGGCATGAAGCCAAGCATTGACGGTGTTGCTGAGTATCTGACTGAGCACGCTGACGCGCTGTAAGTTCAGCTCTGTAGATGAAAAAGGGGTGTCTCTTCGGAGGCACCCCTTTTTTTATTGTCTGGAATTAGTGCGTGTACCCTTTGCTGATACCACCACCACTGGTAGCCCAGCTTAATGGGGAGGTTGCAGTAGGGGTAAGGATGTAGGTATCCGCAGCAATAATCCCATTGGCTGCATCTGGGGTGATGGTAATCACTCCATTGGTGGTAGAAACGGAGTCGACCGCGCCAGAGACAGAGGTGGTATTTGCGGGCACTCCATAACCGCCACCATCACAGTCGGGCAGACTGCGGCGAATCTGATAGCACTGCTCTACACCGATCTTTACTGGCTGTGCAGCCATTACGATCTCGGAATAGTGAGCCTTGGTGGTGTATTGGGTGTAGGAGGGGATCGCCAGTGCCGCTAGAATGGCAATGATGGCGATGGCAATGATCAGTTCAATCAGGGTAAAGCCACTTTGTAGCTGCTTCATCCGTTACTCCCTCCACTTTGTTGAGGGTGCCCCTAAAACATACTGTTTTTAGAAGCTCCCTTGAGGGTCTGATCTTAAGTTAGATTAGGTCTTCTTGGAAAGAGTTATTGTTTTACAAAATGTTACAGAAATATTAGTGAGTGCGGGTCAGTGTGAATTGAGCCAGTGAGATGAGTGCCTCTCGGTACGGAGATTCAGGCAGCTTCATGGCGGAATCGGTTGCCTCATCTACCGCCAGCTTAGCCGCATCCAGTGTGTACTCAATGGCGTTGGTGTGGGTGATGGTCTTCATGATTGGATCAAACTGATCGCCGCCGCCATTCTCAATGGCGCTACGGATTCTCTCCCGCTCCTTCCCTTCACTATTCTCCATTGCGTGAATCAGCGGCAGCGTCGGTTTACCTTCGGCTAAGTCGTCGCCCACATTTTTGCCCATCTCCTCGGCCGAGGCGCTGTAGTCGAGTGCATCATCAATCAGTTGGAAGGCATTACCGAGGTGTTTGCCGTAGCTCATCAACGCTTGCTCAATAGCTTCTGGTTGGTTCGCAATCACCGCACCCAGTTGTCCACCCGCCTCGAACAGCTTCGCGGTTTTACGATAGATCACTTGGTAGTAGCGCTCTTCGGTGGTATCTGGGTCGTTGCAGTTGAGTAGCTGCAGCACCTCACCCTCGGCGATTACATTGGTGGTCTCGGCAAGAATCTCCATCACCCGCATACTCTGCACCTCCACCATCATCTGGAAGGCGCGGGAGTAGAGAAAATCACCGGTCAGTACCGCAGCCTGATTACCAAATACTGCATTGGCGGTCTCTTTTCCACGGCGCATCTCTGAGGTGTCGACTACATCATCGTGTAATAGTGTTGCGGTATGGATAAACTCGATCACGGCAGCCAGTTGAATGGCATCTTCACTGGCTGTGCCACAGGCGCGTGCTGCGAGCAGTACGACCACAGGACGGATACGCTTGCCTCCACCACCGATGATGTAGTGTCCGAGCTGGTTGATTAGCACCACATCCGATTGAAGGCGGCGCAGAATCAGCGCATCTACGGCCTGTAGATCCTCCTCAATGAGGCTGCGAATCTCTTCAAAAGTGAGGGAAGTTGACAAGGTACTCTCTGTAACAATAGGTTGAAAACCAGAGCATCGTAGAGCCTCTTTTGGAGTGGGTCAAGTTTTACTCTTGTGTTAAAAACAGAAGCTTAAAAAAATGACTATAAATGAGTAACAGCTCAATCTTATATGGTACGATCCTGTTGCTGACCATAAAAATAAATCTAATGAAGAGGATGGGGAGGGCTCTGTGGAAATTACTTTAACTGATGCTTTGATTGTTGCGGGTAGTGGAATGGTGGTGATCTGGCTGTTTCTCTGGTATATCAATACCCATCCTAAGGGGTGTTGTGGGATTCGTCGCTCCATTCTTAAGGAGGAAGATTTGCCGTTGAATCGAGTGATGCGACAGAAAAATAGAACCAAAGTGGTGCAAGAGGTAGCGGTGCAATAAATTGTATTTGCAATTATTCGCGAATGCTAATATAATGCTACGCACAGGCACTCAGAGGGCCTCCTTCGAAAAACTCCTCCTCCTTCTTTCGTAGGTTCCCCCGTTCTCTGAGTGCCTTCTTTTATCTCCGCTCCTGCTTTCCATTTAACAGTTTAAGCAGGTCGTGATTTCTTCTCCAGTGTGCCTCACGCAGTGCGGTGTTGCCGAAGGCGTTGGGTTGTTTGGGGTCTGCCCCAAACCGTAACAGAAGCCCCACCTTCTCCTGCTGGTTCAGCTGTGTCATCAACAGCAGTATCGGATCGCCAAAATCGTTGGTGATGGAGGGGTCTGCCCCCTGCCTCAGTAACCACTCTAAAATCTCTGGAGATGTAGCCAGATAAAGCGTTGTGCGCCCAAACATACCTCTGCGATTGATCAACTTGGGTAGTGAAGGGTCGTTTGAGAGGGGTTCTAAAGTGTGCATATCTCCAGTTATGACCAGCTGCTGAAGCTGATTCAGTGTGAGTGAACTCTTGAAGGCCTCCTCTTCAGCTGCATGAGCAAAGAGAGAAAGTATGCTTAATATTATGTAAGTTATTGTTATCTGTGTTTTCATGCGGATGTTTTTATCAAATACGCATATATACGTATTGAGGATAGTGTTGTTTAGGCTAGAAATAGTAGGCGACATTTAGTGTGATGTCGAATTAACAACCTTGAGAATAGTCAGGAGAGAAGAGATGGCACCCCATTCAAAATTTGAACAATCTCATACCTTTAATCAGATTGCAGATGCAAGAAAGAAGGCCGATGAGGCAATTGGCGGCGTTTCACATGAGTGTGAGGTCGGTTGGAAAGCGGGAACAACGCGGATCTTTATGCGTACGATGGCAAGAAGCGGTGGTTATGCTCATAAAGAGATCGGCGCATAGAGGATGAAACGAGGCTAAGAAAATGGGAACAATATTATTGATTGCATTGGGGCTGGCTACCGTAGTCGCTGTTTTGATGGTCGCCTGTAAGGATTGCGGTAAAGCGCACCTGAATTATTGAGTGGCAGCCTGCCTAAGGGCGCTTCTAAAGGCAGGCTACCACTATAAATCAAAAGTTGAGAGGTTACTCTACTCGCGGGCGATGGCGCGATGGCCAATATCGGTGCGGAAGTAGAGCTGATTCCACTTAATTTGACGGGTGAGTGCATAGGCCTTCTGCTGTGCGTCAGAGACGCTATCGCCCAGCGCACAGGCACAGAGTACACGCCCACCTGCAGTGACCACCTCACCGCCCTCTTCCCGAGTACCCGCATGGAACACCTTCTGATCAACCAGCTCCTCTGTTGGTAGGCCTGAGATGACTTCACCCTTGTTATAGCTATCTGGGTAGCCCCCAGCTGCGAGCACCACACCTAAAGATGGACGTGGGTCCCACTGGGCCTCCGTCTGGTCCAGTTTCTGATCGATAGCAGCACTGCAGAGTTCAACTAGATCAGACTGCAGACGTAGCATAATGGGTTGAGTCTCTGGGTCACCAAAGCGGACGTTATACTCCAGCACCTTAGCGTTGCCATCGGTATCAATCATCAGCCCTGCGTAGAGGAAGCCGGTAAACTCATTGCCCTCGGCAGCCATCCCCTTAATGGTTGGGTAGATCACCTGCTCCATCACTCGGTCATGCACCTCAGCGGTGACAACCGGAGCGGGGGAGTAGGCACCCATACCACCCGTATTGGGGCCAAGATCGCCGTTGTCACGAGCCTTGTGGTCCTGAGAGGTGACCATCGGTAGTACGTTCTTACCATCCGCAATGACGATAAAGCTCGCCTCTTCTCCCTGCAGGAACTCCTCAATCACCACCTTGTGACCGGCATCACCAAAGGCGTTGCCCGCTAACATATCGCGGATTGCACTCTCTGCCTCTTCAATGGTTTGAGCAAGGATCACCCCCTTACCAGCGGCCAGTCCATCTGCTTTCACGACAATGGGTGCGCCTACTTGATGTAGATAGGCGATGGCCTCATCAATATCGGTAAAGTTGCCATACGCTGCTGTAGGGATATTGTGCCGTGCCAGAAAGTCCTTGGTAAAGGATTTAGACCCCTCCAGTTGAGCAGCGCCCTTGCTGGGGCCAAAGCAGCGCAGTCCAGCCGCCTGAAAGGCGTCGACTACGCCCAGAACCAGTGGCACCTCTGGACCAACGATAGTGAGACCAACGCTGTGCTCTTTGGCAAACTGCACCAGCTCATCAATCGCCTCGACATCAATGGTGATGTTTTCCAGTTTAGGCTCACGGGCCGTGCCCGCATTACCTGGAGCTACGTAGACTAACTCAACATCAGCAGACTGAGCAGCCTTCCAGGCCAGTGCGTGCTCACGACCACCCCCTCCAATAACCAATACTTTCATTGTTCTACCTTTACTTTGATTGGAACCACAGGGGTTCCTTAGTGGCGGAAATGGCGCATGCCAGTAAATACCATTGCCATACCATGCTCATCTGCAGCGGCAATAACCTCTTCATCGCGCATTGAGCCGCCGGGCTGAATGACGGCAGTGATGCCAGCCTCATGAGCTGCATCGATACCGTCACGGAAGGGGAAGAAGGCATCAGATGCCATCACAGACCCTGGTACTTCCAGCTTCGCATGTTCAGCCTTGATACCTGCGATACGGGCAGAGTTGATGCGACTCATCTGACCTGCACCGACACCGATGGTCATATTGTTCTTACCGTAGACGATGGCATTGGACTTCACAAACTTTGCTACCTTCCAGCTGAAGAGCAGGTCATTCATCTCCTGTTCAGTTGGCTGGCGCTTGCTGGCAATGGTGATCTCATTGGTCAACAGCAGATCGGCATCCTGTACCAGTAGGCCGCCATTAACGCGCTTCATGTCGAGACGTGCTTCTCCCTCTGCCCAAGAGCCGGAGACTAACAGACGTACATTTTTCTTCTCAGCGACAACGGCTACGGCCTCATCGGAGACAGCCGGTGCGATGATCACCTCAACAAATTGGCGATCGACAATGGCGCGTGCAGTCTCCCCATCCAGAGGCTGGTTGAAGGCGATGATGCCACCAAAGGCCGATTCTGGATCAGTTGCATAAGCGCGGTCATAAGAGTCCAGCAGGTTTTCACCATAGGCGACTCCACAGGGGTTGGCGTGCTTGACGATGACGCAGGCGGGGGCATCATCAAACTGCTTTACACACTCCAGCGCAGCATCGGTATCGCCGATGTTGTTATAGGAGAGCTCCTTGCCCTGAATCTGTTTGGCACAAGAGATGGACCCCTCTTTAGCGTTGGCCTCGACATAGAAGGCGGCCTTCTGATGTGGGTTCTCACCGTAACGCATCTCTTGCGTCTTGCTGTATTGACTGTTGAAGGTGCGCGGGAAGTTAGACTTTTCACCGTCGGCACCGATACGTCCTAGATAGTTGGCGATAGCACCATCATAGTGAGCCGTGTGCTCGTAGGTCTTTACGGCCAGGTCAAAACGGGTGGCATCGCTGACTGCACCACTGTTCTCGCCCATCTCTGCCAGAACGCGTTCATAATCAGCGGCATCCACAACCACGGTTACTGCGGCGTGGTTCTTGGCTGCAGCGCGCAACATGGTTGGACCACCGATATCGATATTCTCAATTGCTGTGGGCAGGTCGCAATCTGGGTTGGCGACAGTCTGCTCAAATGGGTAGAGATTGACCACTACAAGATCAATCGGTGGAATACCGTGCTCCTCCATCACCGCCTCATCGGTGCCGCGACGACCCAACAGGCCCCCGTGTACTTTGGGGTGTAGGGTTTTCACACGGCCATCCATCATCTCGGGGAAACCGGTGTAGTCAGAGACTTCGGTTACAGCCACATTGTTCTCGGTAAGGAGTTTGGCGGTACCGCCAGTAGAGAGGATCTCGACCCCTTGAGCGACCAGTTGTTGGGCGAAAGGGAGGATGCCAGTCTTGTCAGAGACGCTGATCAGTGCGCGGGTAATTTTCATCAGTGGGTCCTTGCGTTAAGTAATAGGTAAAAAGGGAATAGGTTGAATGTGCGGGTGGGGTATTAGCGTGCTTCGATTTGATAGAGATCCATCTTCTTCTTCAGTGTGTTTCGATTGATCCCCAGCATCTTTGCAGCGTGAGACTGGTTGCCGTTGCACTGCTTTAGGGTGAGCTCTAATAGAGGGGGTTCGACCTCACGTAAAATACGTTGGTGTAGGTCGGTGGTCTGTGAGTCCTCTAAGTGGTCAAAAAACTCCTGCAGATTGGTACGCACACAGCTACGTAGGGAGTCACAATGGCCCTCACTGCTCATGCTGCCAGCTCCTGCTGGTGGTCAATAATCTGTGCAAAAAATTCACGGGTCATACGGAGTTGCTCTTCAGCGCTATCGACGCGATTCACCAGTTGGCGGAAAGCAGCACCATGGCGTTGCCCCTTGCTGTACCAAGAGATGTGTTTGCGTGCGACCCGTACTCCGGTGTACTCGCCATAGAATCCATAGAGATTTTCTAGATGCCCCATCAACAGGTCGCGCACCTCTGCGGTACTGGGATCGGGTAGCAGCTCGCCGGTTTTCTGGTAGTGGAGAATGGAGCGGAAGATCCAGGGCTTGCCTTGCGCAGCGCGGCCAATCATCAGCGCATCAGCTCCAGTTTTTTGTTGCACCTCCAGCGCCTTCTCTGGAGAGGTGATGTCGCCATTGGCGATGACTGGAATCTGGATCTGTTGCTTGATGGCTGCAATGGTCTCGTACTCGGCATCTCCACGGTAAGCATCAGCACGGGTGCGGCCATGTACCGCCAATGCCTGAATTCCCGCCTCTTCGGCAATATGCCCAACCATTGGGGCATTGCGGTTATCGCGGTCCCAGCCGGTGCGAATCTTTAGAGTGACGGGTATGTCGACGGCAGCGACAACCGCCTCCAGAATCTCTCCTACCAGTAACTCATTCTTCATCAAGGCAGAGCCAGCGGCGACATTGCACACCTTCTTGGCGGGGCAACCCATATTGATATCGATGATCTGCGCACCGTTTCCTGCGTTGTACTTGGCGGCTTCGGCCATCAACTGTGGGTCGGCCCCCATAATCTGTACCGAGCGGGGATCAGGTTCACCACTGTGGTCGGCGCGGCGCTTGGTCTTTTCACTACCCCATAACAGCGAGTTAGAGGAGACCATCTCGGAGACTGCCATACCTGCGCCCAGCTTGCGACAAAGCTGACGAAACGGGCGATCGGTCACCCCGGCCATCGGGGCGAGAATCAGGTTGTTTTTCAGTTTGTAAGGGCCGATCTGCATAGCGGAATTTCAAGTGCTCTACTGCTTAAAAAGGAGGCAGATGATACGCCTGTTACCACCTTGAGTCGAACACTTTATCTGCTGGGGGCTATAACCTCCGGTAATATTTGGTAACAGTGCCCTGTAGTAGAAACAGGCTCTGGTATTATGTAGGGCACCAACTATTGAAGCACTCTGGAGCAGAGCAATGGATGATAATAAACGCGAATTTTTTCGAGTGAATGATCACGCTTATGTGCGGATCAAATATGTGCCCCGTAACCATGTCAAACAGATCGCGAAAGAGGTCTATTACGGCACAGGGTTGGAGGGGATTGTGCTGGCCAATAGAAAGGTGCTGGAGAGTATAGCCGGGCTAAAGGCGAGGGACTCTCAGCTCTCTTTTGCACTAGAGGCGATGAATGAGAAGATGGATGAGATTCTGTCTATCGCTCAGGGTGGTTCGGCAGAGAAGACCAAAGCACAGCCTATCAACTTTAGTATCGGTGGGTGCCGCTTCTATACCAATGAGGCCTACTCGCTGAATGAGGCGATTGACATCACCATCCGCTTCTCCGACCAAGAGGAAATTAGAGCGTTGGCCTTGGTGAGAAATATCAGCAAGGTAGATGACAACGCTTTCGGTGAATATGAGATGGCGGTGCAGTTTCGGGCAATTTCCAAAGCCAACGCCTCTGTAGTGGAGAAGCATGTGATGGCACGGCAGCAGGAGGAGTTGAGGGCTCGGGCAGAAGCCAAACAAAATGGGTGAGCCGTGTGAATAAGGGTTTACTCCTGAGTGCTATCGACTGGGCTTACAACAACAGTCAGCGTTGGTTGCAAAAATACCTCAGCAACCCAGAAAACCTGCGTCGCTATCAACAGCACAAACGCGAATGCCCCAACCATAAGCAGCACCATCCGCATGGTTGAACAGCCCCATACCCAGACGGCAGAGGCACTGCTTCAGCTGTTACAGGGTTCGGAGCAAGGAATATCGGAGCAACAGGTGGTAGAGCGTCAACGTGAGTTGGGGCTGAACCGTCTACCACATCCACCGGGGCGGAGTTTAGTGGCCCTCTTTATACGCCAATTTTTCAGCCCATTGATCTACGTACTGCTGTTTGCCGCGCTGCTCTCTATTGGCTTGGGGCACACCTTTGATGCTCTCTTTATCGCTGCGGTACTGCTGTTGAATGCGGTGATAGGCAGTGCTCAAGAACGTTCTGCGGAGAAGAGCGCCGATGCGCTCCGCTCCATGGTGCGCACACTCACTACGGTGGTGCGGGAGGGACAACCTCAGGAGATTGATGCGGAACAGCTGGTACCGGGTGATTGGGTCTCTCTCGCGTCGGGGGATCGGGTGCCTGCAGATTTGCGGCTGGTAGAGAGCAATGGTCTAGAGGTGGATGAGTCTCACTTAACGGGGGAGTCCCTAGCCGTCTCCAAGCAGAGTGAAATCCTGTGTGATGCCGAAGTGGTCGTGGGTGACCGCTTTAATATGCTCTTCAGTGGATCAATGGTCGTGCGAGGGCGCTGTCAGGGGGTGGTGACGGCAACCGGGGCAGCAACCGAGATTGGACAGATTGCAGATTCACTCAGTAGCGTTGAGAGTGCCAAGCCGCCACTGCTACTGCGGATGGAGCGCTTCACCAAGATGATTGCCATTGCTGTTGGGGTGATTGCGTTACTGTTGATGATGATAGAGCTGTTGTTGGGTACACCACTTGAAGCGGTCTTTATGTTGGCAGTGGCTCTTGCTGTTTCAGTGATCCCTGAAGGCTTGCCTGTTGCCATCACCGTTGCCTTGGCGATTGGTGCCACCCGTATGTCACACCGTAATGTGGTGGTGCGTCGCCTCTATGCGGTGGAGGCTCTGGGTTCCTGTACCTATATAGCCTCCGACAAGACGGGTACCTTGACACAAAATAAGATGAGTACACGGGTGGTTGCAATACCGGGAGAGACTCCATGGAGGATCACCTCAGGTTACAGATCGGCTCCCATGTCAGCAGGGCTGTTTGAAGAGAAGCCTCTGCTGGAGAAGGTTGAGCAGCAGCGACTGAAGCATCTGGCACGCTGTGTCGCGCTTAATAATGAGGCGTGGCTGGAGCAGCAGGGAGAAGAGTGGGTGCAGCATGGGGATACCGTAGATATTGCCCTGTTGCTGTTTGCACAGCAGTTGGGTATTGATCGAAAACAGGCGCTGGAGCAGACACCACTGATCGCAGAGATCCCATTTGAGGCGGAAAACCGCTACTCTGCAACGCTTCATAAAACCGAAGAGGGGGCAGAAATTTTTCTCAAAGGGGCATTAGAGGCGCTGTTGCCGATGTGTGACAAGATGGCAACGCCACAGGGAGACGTGGCTATTCACAAGGTACAACTGCTGGAACAAGCTGAACAGCTGGCAGCCGATGGTTATCGGGTGCTGGCTGTTGCCAGTGGTGATTTGACAGTGGCACAGTCTGAGGTGTTGAACCCCGAGGTGTTAAAACCAGAGTCACTGCAGGGGATGAGCCTGCTTGGATTGGTGGGGATGATTGATCCTCTGCGCCCTGAGGTGAGTGCAGCAATCCGCTCCTGTGGTGATGCTGGTGTTGAGGTTGCCATGGTGACGGGCGACCACCCCACCACTGCGCTGGCGATTGCCCGAGAGCTGGGGATGGCCTCTACTACAGCGCAGGTGGTGAACGGGGTGGAGCTGCAACAGGCAGAGGTGCAGGGAGAGGGGGCGGTGGATCAACTGATTCAGCGGGCGCGGGTATTTGCCCGCGTAGACCCCTCACAGAAAGTGCTGATCACGCGTGCCCTGATGCGTAGTGGTCACTTTGTGGCGATGACTGGGGATGGGGCCAATGATGCGCCGGCACTCAATGCTGCCAATGTAGGGGTCTCAATGGGCAAGGGTGGGACTGATGTAGCACGTGAGAGCTCGGATCTGATCCTGGCGGATGACCACTTCAACTCCATTGTTGCAGGTATTGAGGAGGGACGGGTCGCTTACGCCAATGTACGTAAGGTGATTTTTCTACTGATCTCTACTGGAGCCGCAGAGGTGGTGCTCTTCTTTCTTGCATTGATTGCTGGGGTACCATTGCCACTGCTACCGGCACAGTTACTGTGGCTTAACTTGGTCACTAACGGGATTCAGGATGTTGCTCTGGCCTTCGAGCCTGCCGAGGGGGATGAGATGCGCAAACCACCGCGCAGCCCTGATGAGCCGATCTTCAACCGTATTATGGTCGAACGTATTCTTGTCTCTAGTCTGGTGATGGGGGTGACGGCATTTATTGTCTACTGGCAGCTGACGCATGCACTGGGGTTCTCTGTTGAGGCGGCGAGGAACAGCACACTGTTGTTGATGGTGCTGTTTGAGAATGTCCATGTCTTCAACTGTCGCTCTGAAACCTTATCCGTATTCAGCCACTCACCGCTGCGCAATCGACTACTGCTGTTTGGTACGGTACTGGCGCAGTTGATCCATGTTGGAGCGATGCACTTGCCATGGTTGCAACGGGTGCTGGGGGTGGCGCCGATCGGTTTTGAAGAGTGGTTGCAGCTGCTGGTTATTGCACTGATTCTGGTTGTGGTGATGGAGCTACAGAAGAGGGTGCAGCAGTGGCGCAGCCAAAGTGTTGGCGCATAAAAAAACAGCCTACCGGTAAGGATAGGCTGCTTACAGTAGGGTGGTTAAGATGGGTTAGGCCAGCGCCGCATCCATCGCCCTTGCTCCGCGCATGCTGGAGAACTTGCGCTTCTCAAAGTGCTCGGCAATCTTACGGATACAGATAACACACCCCTCTTTGCCGTAGAGTAGCTCTGAAAACTTCTTGCGAATGTTATTGCCGTACTGGTCAAAGATCTCTACTTGCTCCTCTTTGGACAGAACCTTTGCCTTGAGGCCATGCTCTGCCAATACTTCCCCCAGCTCCATAAAGCTATCGATATCGATTTTACTATCACTCATAATGGACTCCTCCTTACAACGAGATTATTTTGGTATCTCTCAATCCACAGGGTGTGGTGGGATACACTTTATTAGAAACTAAAGACTGCAACTAACTTGAATGGGTTAGTGGGTCTGGGTAAAAAATAGCAAAAACTAGAAAAATGTCAATTAGATCTATTTATGTTACAAAGTGTTACTGTATGAGAATGCGACTACAGGGCCAGATGCCTATCCCCGTGCTTATGGCTGACTCGGTTAAAATGGGGCTATGACCTCTTCAAAACGGAATAATGGTTGAGACAGTATGTGTAAGATTGCCCTAGCTCAGATCAACCCCCATGTTGGGGCGTTGCAAGAGAATATCGAGAAGATGGTGGAGTTTGCGCAGCGTGCGAAGGTGCAAGGTGCGGATTTGGTGCTTTTCCCCGAGTTGTCACTGAGCGGATATCCACCGGAGGACCTGCTGCTGCGCCCCGGCTTTTTGTCACAGCTAGAGGCGGGTCTAGATACGCTGGCACTAGCGGTTGAAGATATTGTCTTGGTGGTGGGTCACCCAGCCCGTGGTCAAGGGGGGCTGCTCTATAATGCCGCTTCCGTCATCCGTGAGGGGCGTGTGATACAGCGCTACTACAAACAAGAGCTCCCCAACTACGGAGTGTTTGATGAGAAGCGTTACTTTACTCCGGGTCGATCAGCGGCGCTGTTTGAGCTGGGTGGAGAGCAGCTGGCTCTCACCATCTGCGAAGATCTCTGGCACCCCTCGGTGGTGCAACAGGCGGTAGATGCGGGTGCAACCATGGTGCTCAATCTCAATGCATCGCCTTACCATGCAGGCAAGCGCGGTGAGCGTGAGACGATGATTCGCCAGCATGCGGTCAAGCAGGGGGTGCCGATTCTCTACGTCAATCAGGTTGGTGGACAGGATGAGCTGATCTTTGATGGCGGCTCCTTTGTGATGGGCGCTGATGGTACACAACAGCTTTGTGGGGACCATTTTGAGGAGGGGCTCTACCTCTATGACACAGAACAGACGGCGGCCTGTTTCCCCGTGGAGCAGGATGAGTCTGCAGAGGTTTACCAAGCGCTGGTCTTGGCAACACGAGATTATGTGAATAAGAATGGCTTCCCCGGTGTGATCCTTGGTCTCTCTGGCGGTATCGACTCGGCATTGACCCTGGCGGTTGCGGTAGATGCGCTGGGTGCAGATCGGGTTGAAGGGGTCTCTATGCCCTCCAGCTATACCGCAGAGATGAGTGTGGAGGATGCACGTGCCGAAGCGGATCGGTTGGGCGTGCTGTTTCGGGTGATCCCCATCAAAGCCAGTTTTGATGCCTTTCTTGAAACCTTGGCGGATGAGTTCGAGGGGACCGAGGTGGATGCCAGTGAAGAGAATATTCAGGCCCGTTGTCGAGGTGTGATTCTGATGGCGATTGCCAATAAGAAGAACCGCATGCTGTTGACCACCGGTAACAAGAGTGAGATGTCAGTGGGGTATGCAACGCTATATGGGGATATGGCGGGGGGCTTTGCACCGCTGAAAGATCTCTCCAAACTGCTGGTCTATCGCCTCTCTAGATGGCGCAATGAGCAGGCTAAAGCGCAGGGGGAAGAGGTGGTGATTCCACAACGGGTGCTTGAGCGTTCCCCTTCAGCAGAGTTGGCTCCAGATCAGAAAGATTCAGACTCTCTGCCTCCCTATGAGATTCTTGACCCTATCTTGGAACGCTATATCGAGCAGGAGCAGTGTGCCGAGGAGATTGTTGCTGCCGGTTTTGATGCTACCGTCGTCGCGCGAGTGATTCGTCTGGTCGATGGTAACGAGTATAAGCGGCGACAGGCCCCACCGGGAGTGCGTATCACCACCCGTGCCTTTGGGCGAGACCGGCGTTACCCCATCACCTCGGGCTTCCGTTCACGTTGAGAGCAGAGGCTCTGTGAGCTGAGTAGCTACACGAAATTTTTTGCTTTATGGGCGGGTTAACTATAGTGGTAGATACCGCACTGTTTTGACCCATGGCTGCAGCCGTTGAGCTCAGCTGGATGGTTTTAGAGGTGCCCTTTATAGTAAAAGCCGAGGGGAAGAGGATGCCTAACAACTTTGAAAGTCTGAGAGAGATCAAGCAACAGTATGGTTTCTCACAGGATTATCCTCTGGCCACTCAGCTGGAGATGTTTGTAGGGGCCTATAATCAGAGTTACCAACAGTACACCATGATCTCTCAGAGTCCGGCGAATATTGTGGCTCAAAAGGTGAAGCATGACTCTTTCAGTAAAAGCTTGAATGAGACCATTCAGCATCTCGGAGAGCTCTTTTCTGGAGACTGCTTTCTCTATCGGGGTGGTGCCGGAAAGTGCAGTCCCCTACTGCTGGAACAGGGGCATTCGCTCCATTTTTCAGCCCCAAAGTTGAGTGATAAGAACCGACTGGATAATAGGGGGCATCAGGTGACCTACAGACAGCTGGGGGGGCAGAAGAGAAGAGAGATCAAACAGGCGACAAAACCTTGGGATCACCTGATTCAAGAGTCCCTACTGATGGATATCTATGGTGCTTATGTGATGGGTACAGCGGACCAGCAGTATCTGCTGGGTAGGAGGCGTCGTCCAGCCCTCAGCCAAACTTTCGTGAATGATGTACTGAGCTACTTCTCCTCTAAGGGGGTAGAGCAACCCCTGCAGTTGAGGCCACAGATTACACCGTTGCAGTTCTCTAGTTTTCGCTCGGTGGTTCAGCGTTATCGGGAGCTATCTGAATAGTGTAAAAAGAGGTCCCCTCCTTCTATCAGGGGGAGGGCTTCACGAGCCGTAGTTCGCATCGTATACGCGCTGCGCATCTGCAGCCATCTCCTCCATCCCCATCTTGTTATAGATCTCAATAGAGAGCAGCAGTGCCTCCTCTACCGCAGGGGTCTTTTGAAAGTTCTCAATCACATAGTTGGCTCGCTTGGAGGCGGCGACATAGGCCTCACGTCCAAGGTAGAAGCGGGCTACGTGCAGCTCATGCTCCGCCAACTTGTTGCGGGTATAGAGCATACGCTTACGGGCATCCTCGGTATATTTGCTGTTGGGGAAGCGCTCTACCAGTTTAGAGAAGTACTGAAAGGCCTCGCGCATCGCCTTGGGGTCACGCATACCGGGGTCGGTTGGTACATATTTTGAGAACAGGGTCTCACCAGCATTGTAGTTGACCAGCCCACGCATATAGTAGACGTAATCAACGCTGGGGTGGCGCGGATGCTGTTTGATAAAACGGTCTGCGGCGGCGATTGCGGACTCGGTCTCATTCCACTTGTAGTAGGTGTAGACGATCTCAATCTGCGCCTGTAGTGCATGTTTATCGTAGGGGAAGCGGGCCTGCAACTTCTCAAAATAGTCGATCGCCTTCTCATAGTCGCCACTGGTCATCGCCTCGTGGGCCTCAAAGTAGAAGCGGTTGGCGGACCACTCTTTGGTCATATCGATCTGCTCGGGTAGCATGGAGCAGGCGGATAGGGTGGAAACCAGTAGAAGGATGATGGAGAATGGGCGCAATATTTGAATCATGTTTTTACCAGAGGGGCGGCGGAGCAGATAGAGGCTATCTGTTCGGAGACCTCACTGTTCTCTGTGGTGAAAGTTCAATATGACAATTTAATCAAGTCAACTCAAATCAATCAAGGGTAGCGAAAAGCTTATGGTACCGCAACAGGCCGAAAATAGAGAGCAGGAGCAGCAGGGAGAGGTACAAATTCCTCAGGAGTTGTCCGGAAAACGGTTTGATGTAGCGCTTGCGGCGCTCTTTCCCGAGTTTTCCCGAAGCCGTCTTCAAACTTGGATCAAGTCAGGAGATGCGCTGATTGCCGGAGAGAAGCGTCGCCCCAGAGACTCGGTTGCTGAGGGTGAGGTGGTGACGCTGATGGCCGAGCCAGAGGAGGAGGTGCAGTGGAAGCCAGAGCCTATCACCCTCAATATCCTCTACGAAGATGAGGCGATCCTCTTTATCGATAAACCTGCTGGGATGGTGGTCCATCCGGCGGTGGGTAACTGGGGCGGGACGTTGGTTAATGCGCTGCTGCACCACGACCCTGCGTTGTCAGAGGTGCCGCGTGCGGGGATTGTCCACCGTCTCGATAAAGATACCAGTGGTGTACTGGTGGTAGCGAAAACCTTGGAGGCGCACACCCATCTGGTACGACAGCTACAGGATCGCTCGATGGAGCGAGAGTATCAGGCGATCAGCAAAGGGGTGATGACCGCAGGAGGTACCGTGGATGAGCCGATTGGTCGCCACAAGGCCGATCGCAAAAAGATGGCAGTCAACCATAATGGCAAACCTGCGGTGACCCACTACCGGGTGATTGAGAAATTCCGGGCCCATACCCATATCCGCTGTCAGCTGGAGACTGGGCGTACCCACCAGATCCGTGTGCATATGGAGCATGTCCGCTTTGCCCTACTGGGTGACCCCGCCTATGGGCACCGTCTGCAGATTCCCAAAGAGAGTTCTGCGGAGTTGATTGAAACATTGCGTAGCTTTAAGCGTCAGGCGCTCCATGCGGCCCGCCTCGGACTGATGCACCCCACCAGTGGAGAGTGGATTGAGCTGGAATCTCCACTGCCAGCCGATATGGTTAATATGCTGGAGCAGTTGCGGATAGACCGTAAATTACATGCAAAATGAGGCCGCAAGAGCACAGCAGTGGCTTTGAGGCTGAGTGGCCAGCGCCTCCATCGGTTCGCACTTGGGTGACTACACGCAGTGGAGGTGTCAGTGCCCCCCCCTACGAGAGCCTCAATTTGGGAACCCATGTGGGGGATGAGGAGGCGCAGGTTGTTGAAAATCGAAACAGGCTCCAGCAGCAGCTTCAGCTTGCAGCAGAGCCACAATGGTTGAATCAGGTGCATGGCACGACGGTGGTTGAACTGCCATTCTCTCCCGCAGTGATACCCAGGGCGGATGGGTGTTGGACGCAGCAGCCACAATTCCCCTGTGCAGTGCTGACGGCAGACTGCCTACCTATCTTATTGACCAACCGTAGAGGGAGCCAAGTAGCAGCCCTACACGCTGGCTGGAGAGGGCTGGCTGCCGGTGTGGTGGCACAAGGGGTACAGCGCTTTGATGATGATCGTGATCAGATCTTGGCCTGGATTGGCCCGGCAATTGCGCAACCTTCATACGAGGTGGGAGAGGAGATACGAGAGATCTTCTGCCAGCAAGATGAGCGGGCAGAGGGCTGTTTTGATCCTTCAGAAAAAGGGCATTGGCTCGCTTCGATGGTTGATTTGGCAAAGCTAAGGCTGCAGCAGATTGGGGTAGAAACGGTCTATGGTGGTGGTTGGGATACGGGAACGGATAGCGATTTTTTCTCCTACCGTCGTGATGGAATAACCGGCAGATTTGCTACACTGATCTGGATTGAGTAAGGGGATTTATGATGAGTAATTGGTATATGTTATCTCTGGTAGGCAGAGATCAATCGGGTATTGTGTCGCAGGTAACGGCTGCGCTTTATGAGGCGGGGGCCGCTCTGGGTGAAACCACGATGATGCGGTTGGGTTGTAACTTCACCATTATGATGATGGTGGAGATGGAGGGGGATGCTGAGCAGCTCACCACCACACTGCAGCCTGTGACTGAACAGCTGGGGCTACACCTACATATCGATGCGATTGATCCGGGGCTGCACCAGCACCAGATTCCTGATCTGCGGGTGGTGGTACACGGAGCTGATCGTCCCGGTATTGTGTCGCAGGTGACTGGGGCGCTGGCTGAGTCGGGCTTTGACGTAACGGATCTGGGCTCACAGGTGGCGGGTTCTGTATCTGCACCCATTTACGTTTTGATTATTGAGGGGGTGGCGCAGCAGGGGGAAGAGGTGATCCATCAGGCGTTGCAGCCGTTATCAGAAAATATCGAGTTCCGTGTGGAAGAGATTGAGACGCTGATTGGGTGATGTAATGGAGATCCTTACCTATCCAGATGAGCGCCTCAAAGGGGAGGCTCTGCCCGTTGAGCAGTTTGATGATGAGCTACGGCAATTTATTGTGGAGCTGGATGCCTTTATGCGCACCCAGCCGGGAGGTTCAGGCATTGCCGCGCCACAAGTTGGGCGTAAACAGAGAGTCTGTATTGTAGACCTGACGGGCATGACTCGCGGTAAAAGGAAGAAACCGATACCCAATCAGGGGCGACTGCTGCTGATCAACCCAGAAATTACAGAGTGGGATGGCTTTGAGTTGGGGCGAGAGGGGTGTATGTCAGTACCAGATTATACCGGGAATGTGATTCGTGCCACTCAGATCCGTTTTACTGCGCAGGATGAGTGGGGCGAACTCCACCACTACGAGAGTGAAGGGTTTGAGGCGCGAGCGATTCAGCATGAGGCGGATCACCTAGATGGGCTGCTGTTTCTAGACCGTCTGGTGAGTCGTAGAAGTGATCTATTTCAACGGAAAAAGCGTTAGTAGTCTGCTTGGTTTAAGAGTCTGTCTGAGAAAGTGCTTCACTATAGGGGGTGAGCTGGTTTCTCCCATTGGATTTGGCAACGTAGAGCGCCTTATCTGCAGCGGCAATTAGACTCTCAGGGTTCCCCCCCCGTGGTGGGAAGCATTGCAGCAGAACCCAGGCTGACGGTAACGATCGGTTCCAGCGCATCATCACGCGATTCATGGGGGATGAGAAGAGCAGCAATATCGCGGCGTACGGTTTCACCTATGGTTGATGCACCGTCCAGATTGGTCCCGCTGAGAATGATCACAAACTCCTCCCCTCCATAGCGGGCAACCAAGTCGCCGGGACGTTTTCCGTAGTTACCCCGCTGTAGCAACTCTCCAATACTGCGTAGGCACTCATCTCCAGTCAAGTGACCATAGTGGTCGTTGTAGCGTTTGAAGAAATCGATATCAAACAGTACCAGTGCGATAGAGTCGTGGTTACGCTGGCTGCGTTGCCACTCCTTAAGCAGGCGCGCATCGAAGGCGCGGCGGTTAGCGATGCCGGTCAGGCTGTCCCTAGATGCGTGCTCAGCCAGTTTTTGGTTGGAGCGCTCCAGCTCCTCCTGTGCAATCTTTAGCCGCTCTTCAGTGCGTACACGCTCAATAATCTGCTCTTGCAGGTTGTTATTGATCTTGAGCAGCTCTTCGGTTCGCTTATTAACGCGCATCTCCAGCTGGTGCTTGGCGGAGTGGATGGATGCCTCATACGCCTTACGATCACTGATGTCTCGTAGAAATGCGGTATAGAGGCTGTCGTGGTTCTGTAGCATCCGCACTACAGTAATCTCTACCGGAAAACGGCGCCCACCCAGGCTCTGGGCAACCGCCTCAAAACGCCCTTTCTTGCCATCATTCAGAGGGTTGGCTCTGCTCTTTTTCAGCGCAGTACGGTGTCTGCTTCTAAACTCTGAAGGGATGATCAGCTCTGCCACATCTTTGCCGATTACATCGTGGGAGTTAAATTCGAAGAGTCGATTTGCCGAGGGGTTGAACTCAATAATATTACCATTGGCATCGGTGGTGATGATGGCATCAATTGCAGTTTCTAGCGTTGCTGTACGACGTTGATGCTGCTCTTCCAGTGCCTGCTGTGTGAGCTGGCTACTGTAGATGGTGTAGGTGCGCCACCAAGACCCTATGAGTACGACGGCCATTAACAGGGTGCCGTGTAGCAAGGTATAGAATAGTAGAGGCTTGGTTCTCTCTTCAATCTGCTGGCGGGTAATATGGGTGACTATTTTCCAGTAGTAGCCAGAAGAGGCGAGTGGTTGCTTGCTGGAGGCGTAAGCCTCAGCAGCACCGCTGCTGGAGAACATCTCACTCCCCAGCGGGTAGAGAGTGTCAAAGGTGAAGAGGCCTTCTGGGGTGTTAAGCTGGCCGCTTTTGAGTAGGTGGATCTGTGTCCACTCGGAAGGGAATGTGTGGGCCATCGTATTTGTCTCCTGCTTCAACATAAACCCCCAGTTGCGTTCGGCTTGGGGGTGGGCCAACCAGTACCCTTCGCGATTGATGAGCATGGCGTCACTCTGCTGAAGCAGGCTTAATTGGTTCACTTCATGAATCAGTTCTTGTGCAAAGTAGTTCAGTAGAACAATACCGACCTTGTTCCCTTTGTTGTCGAATACCGGCATCCCGAGGCGGATCATCGGCTTGTAGGGGTCTTCAATTTTCCCTTTCTCTATATTGAGGTCGAGAGGTGAAATGAAGATCTGACTCTGTTCCAGCGAAAAGCTGTCATAAAAGTAGTAGCGTTTCCCCTTGTTCTGTAACCTTTGTGAGGGGACTACCAGTGGGCGCCCCTGGTTGAAGTTGATGCGCACCACCTCCATGCCTGATGCATCTAGGTAGCGTATCTGGTCATAGAGCCCTCTGTGTTCAGAGAGTGCCAAAAAATTTTGTTGCAGGTGTTGCAGTGCATGGTGGTGTTCGGGGCTATTGATCTCATTAAAGGCCTTCAGTTTGGAGAGAACCAGAAGGTCGTTCACTGCAGTATTTAGATCTTTTAGCAGGATCTGTTTGGTGTTCTGTAGCTGTCTCTGTTCTACGCTCTTTAGCGTGTTGATGGTGCTGTTGAAGGCTTGTGTGTAGTAGAGGAAGAAGCCACCAATAAGCACCAGCAGTCCAGGAACAAAAAGTCGCAACGTACCATTGAATATGGTGCGGTTGAGAGAGTTGGTCTTCTGTTGAGTGAGGGACATGGGTTCTTAATGGTGTTATTTTGTTGGGCTGTATTGTGTTGATTGAGTGGGTAAGTAGGCCGTACTAAGAGTAGGTAGTTTCAAGAGTGTTGTCTACAACTGTTGTGGCATCAGCGTGCAGTCTGTAATCGCATTGAAAGATCAATGGCTTGCAGGTTTTTTGTTAAGGCCCCAATGGAGATATAGTCGACCCCGGTTGCAGTGATCAGGGAAAGTTGCTCTTCGGTTACATTTCCTGACACCTCCAGCTTTGCTTGCTGTTGATTCATTGTCACAGCCTGCTCCATCTCAGTGGGTGAAAAGTTATCCAGCATGATGATATCGCTTCCGGCATCTAACGCCTGTTGTAGCTCCTGTAGTGACTCCACCTCAACCTCAACGGGATATTGAGGGGCCACACGGCGTGCCTGTGTGACCGCAGCAGCAATAGAGCCACAGGCGGTGATATGGTTCTCTTTGATCAGAAAAGCGTCGTAGAGTCCCATACGGTGGTTGCGCCCACCGCCGCAGGCAACGGCATATTTCTGTGCATCACGCAGGCCGGGTATGGTCTTGCGGGTATCTAGAATTTGGGTGTGAGAACGGCCTAGCTGTTTGACATAGCGAGCGGTTGTTGTGGCAACGGCGGAGAGAGTCTGTAAGAAGTTCATTGCGGTACGCTCTGCTGTCAATAGTGCACGGGCAGGCCCCTTGATGCTGACTAAGGTCTGGTTGGCCTCTACCGACTCACCATCGTTAAATCTCCACTGCAGTTCGATGGAGTCATCCAGCTGCAGAAAACTCTCATCCACCCAAGCCTGCCCGCAGAGCACCATCGCCTCACGGGTGAGAATGGTGGCGCTGGCGACTGTTTCAGCAGGGATCAGTTCGGCAGTAATATCGCCACTGCGAATATCCTCCTCTAGTGCACTGGCTACGCGTTGTTGAATGAGGGGTTGTTGAGGTTGTTTCATAATGGGGTATCTCCTGATTCCATCGCTACCATGCCGGAGCGTATAGCCTGCTGACGAATCTCTTGTGCGGTTACACCGGGCTGGATCAGTTCGCGCAGTGGTTCATCGGTCTGCATCAGCTCATATAGCGGTTTGCGACCATAGTAACCGCTGCCGCTGCAGTGGGGGCACGGTTCCTCTGCATCCACCTTACCTTTACAGTGCTCACAGATATTGCGTATCAGGCGTTGGGAGAGCACCCCTAGCAGTGTATCTTTCAGAGTGTAAGGTTCTATACCCATCTCTAGTAGGCGTGGAATGGCGCTGGGTGCATCGCCGGTATGTAGGGTGCTGAGTACAAGGTGACCGGTATAGGCGCTCTGCAGAGCGATACGGGCGGTCTCCTCATCACGAATCTCTCCTACTAAAATGACATCAGGGTCATGACGCAGGATATGGCGTAAATTTTTTGCAAAGGTGCTACCCGCAGCTTCATGGATCTCAATTTGGCGTACTCGATCAATACGGTACTCTACCGGATCTTCAATGCTGATGATGTTGAGTTGCTGTTTGCGTAGTGTGCGCATTGCGGCGTAGAGGGTGGTTGATTTTCCCGATCCTGTGGAGCCAGTCACCAGAATCAGGCCGCTCTTTTTCTGTAACATTTGACGAAAGCACTGCTCATCATCTGTAGAAAAGCCGACCTCAGAGAGGGTGCGGAGCCCAGTTTTGGGGTCAAGGATGCGAATCACTACGCTCTCACCATCAAGCACTGGAACGGTCGAGATCCTCAGGTCCACCTGTCGGCCCTCAATCTGTAGGTGATGGGCCCCATCTTGTGGCTGACGGTGTTCTGCAATATCCATATTGCCCAGTATTTTGATGCGACTGACGATAGCGGGGTAGAGCGGTAACTCAATGGCGAGGTTATGCTGCATCTCGCCATCAATACGTAGCTTGACCTCGACTCGATCACTGAGTGGGCGTAGGTGGATATCAGAGGCACGCAGTGCGATTGCCTGCTCAAACAGTTGCGTCACCTGCTGAATGGTCTGGTTGTTATCCTGCTCCTGTGGTTGATGTGTCACTTCGAGCTGGTGGGGACTCTCTTGAGGTAGAAATAGATGTACCACATCACGGTTGTTGCCAATACCATAGAGGTGGTGCCCGGCCGAGTCATGGCGATAGCAGCGGTTGCTGGTGTGGAGGGTGGCACCATCTACAAAACGAATTTCAAAGTTGCCGGGTGTGGTGTAGCGGACGGGGCTGTTGTGGTAGAGGTGGCTGATCTGCTGGAATGCAATCTGCTCTGGCTCTGGGTGGTGTGTGATCTGAAGCTGTAGCTGACGGCGGTCGTTATCAATCTGCAGCAGTGTGCCTATGCGAATCTCTCCGTTCAGGAGATGGCAGCGACAACTGATCTCACTCATGGTCAACCCACTGCGCTATTGTGGGCGGTGAGCCTGGGACACCTTGGATCACCATAGACAGCTTCCGCTGGGCACCAGAGGCGGCATGTGAGGCGGTGCTGACTACGGTGTAGCTGCCAGTGCTGTTGGTTACGGTGGTATCAAATGCGTTCTGCCCCAATTGTCCGCTGAAGCTGGGTAAAATTTGGTTGAGGGTATGGTTATTGATGGCCTGCTGTAGACCGGCCTCTGCGGCATAAAATGTGGCAATGCCATAGCGTAGGTTGGCGGCCATCTTCTCTTCTAGTTGTGCACCTTGCATGGCCCCTAATCCCAGCAGGCTCATTACCGTTAACAACAGTAGACTGATTACCAGTGTGCTGCCACGATATTGTCCGGGAAGGTGAGTGGATCTAAAAGATTGAGATTTCAAAATTGCGGTATGATTTATCAATGATCCAACTATTCTACTGCAATTATTAAGTGATGAAAGAGCTGATTATCGGAGGCATTCGTTCGGGTAAAAGTCGCTATGCGGAGCAGGTTGCGCGGACGAATCAGAATCTACAAGGGCATCAGCTCTGCTATCTGGCGACGGCAACGGCTGGTGATGCAGAGATGGAGGCGCGTATCAGCCACCATCAACAGCAGCGTGGTCAAGGGTGGTTGTTGGTTGAGGAGCCGATCACACTGGCTTTAACGCTACAGCGAGAGGCAGAAGAGGGGCGTACGATTTTGGTAGAGTGTCTCACCCTCTGGCTGACCAATCTATTGATGGCAGAAGATGAACTGCAGCTTAGAGGTGAGCAGGAGCAGTTGCTGGAGCTGTTGCCCACCCTACCTGGTTCTATACTGTTGGTGAGTAATGAGACGGGGCTGGGAGTGGTACCAATGGACCCGCTCAGTCGTCGTTTTTGTGATGAGGCGGGGCGACTGCATCAGCACTTGGCAGAGCTTTGTGAACGGGCCACTTGGGTGGTTGCAGGGTTGCCGCAACGGATTAAGGGATAATCAAAGATGATGAAAAATTGGTGGAGTGATCCCATCTCAGCGCTGGACCAACAGGCCGCAGAGCAGGCTTCGGCGCGTCAAGCTGAGTTAACCAAGCCGCCCAGATCATTGGGGCGACTGGAGTCGGTGGCGATCCAGCTGGCCTCCATGCAGGGGGTTGAGTCTCCTGTTGTTGAGCAGGTGTGGATTACGATCTTTGCTGCAGATCATGGTGTGGCCAGCTTGGGGGTCTCTGCCTTTCCGCAGGATGTGACGGCTGAGATGGTGCGTAACTTCTCACGTGGTGGTGCGGCCATCGCGGTTTTGGCTAAGCAGTTGGGAGCGACACTGGAGGTGGTTAATGTGGGTACAGTGAGTGCGATTGAGCCACTGCCGCAGGTGCTCGATGCACGGGTGGCTGCGGGAACGCGCAGCTTTGTTAGCGATGCTGCGATGGACCATTCCCACTTGGAGCAGGCGATGGCTGTAGGGCGTGATGCTGTGATGCGCGCGCAACAGGCGGGCGCTGATCTCTATATCGGTGGGGAGATGGGGATTGGCAACAGTACGGCTGCGGCGGCAGTAGCGGCTGCACTGTTAAAGCAGGAGGGTAGAGTGGTTGCGGGTGTTGGTACTGGAGTTGATGTGGATGGGGTCAGCCATAAAAGTGAGGTGATTCAACAGGCGCTCGATTTTCATCATGACTACCTGAATGATCCACTTGAGGTACTACGTCGACTAGGTGGGTTTGAGGTTGCGGCGTTGAGTGGTAGCTATATTGCGGCTGCACAGCAGCGGTTGCCGATACTGGTTGATGGCTTTATCAGCTCAGTGGCGGCACTGCTGGCGACCCGTATTCAGCCAGATGCTCGACAGTGGATGCTGTTTTCACACCGCTCTGCAGAGCAGGGCCATCAACGTGTACTGGAGGCGATGCAGGCAGAGCCGTTGCTAGACTTGGGGATGCGTCTGGGTGAAGGGAGTGGAGCCGCTGTTGCACTGCCGTTGCTGCAGCAGGCGTGCCAGCTACATCGAGAGATGGCTACCTTTGCGGAAGCCAGTGTCTCCCAAGCATGACCCCAGAATGATGGGTAATTGAGGCAGACACCATGCAGCCACTGATTATCGCCTTCCAGCTACTGACTCGTATTCCAATTCCTGTAGCGGTTGATCATACGCCCTATAACCAAGGGCACTCCATGCTCTTCTATCCGCTGGTGGGCGCGGTGATTGGGGCGGTGTTGATGCTGTTTGGCGCACTGCTGGAGACGCAGCCTGCGGTGGTGCAGGCCGCACTGCTGTTGAGTATTTGGGTCGGGCTTACGGGTGCGCTGCACCTAGATGGGTTGGCGGATAGCGCAGACGGCTGGGTAGGGGGCATGGGGGACCGTAAACGCATACTAGAGATTATGAAAGACCCCAGTGCGGGTCCCATGGGGGTGACTGCAATTGTGCTGGTGTTGCTGCTGAAGTGGAGTGCAGTGGTGGCACTGATTGAGAGTGATACACTGCTACTGCTCTTCTGGTCCCCGGTACTGGCGCGACTGTTGTTGATTTCGTTGTTTCAAACCACCCCCTATCTACGGGCAGGGGGGATGGGAGAAGATCTATCACGTAATATTCCGCAATGGAAAGCCTACGCTGTTCAGCTGTTGGTGTTTGGGCTGGCGCTCTATTTTGGTGTTCACTGGGCGTTGTTGCTGCTCTATATCTCGATTGCATTTCTGTTCCGTCTGCTGGTGTTACAGCAGTTGGGCGGGATTACAGGGGATGTGGCGGGGGCGATGGTGGAGAAGATGGAGCTGCTGTTTGTTCTGCTCTGTGTATTGCTGTGATTTGGGGTGAGGGTCGATACTGCCAATACTTATGAGATGACTAATATTTCACATCAGAAAATAGCTGCTCCAGCTGCAGGTGCTGCTCCAGCGTATCTGCCAGCCGCTCTAGGCTCGCTTCGCGCAGCTGCTCCAGATCAACCCGTTGTGCTTGTTCCAGTCCGGCCCACTGCAGCAGCGCCTGCAAACTCTCTGGGTGGTCAAACAACCCATGTAGATAGCTACCGATCACCTGCTTATCTATGGAGACTGCCCCATCCATACTTCCATCTTCTAGCGATACCAGTGGGTGCTCTAGTGCAGCGCCTGTGGTGATGCCTGCATGAATCTCATATCCACGTACTGCGGCCTGCTGTAGTGTGAGTTGACCAGAGATATTTCTGAGCTGTTTCTCTGGCTCCAGTCGGGTGGTGATCTTCAGTAGCCCCAATCCTAGAGTGCTACCGGCTCTGCCCTCAATACCGTCTGGGTCATCAATACGCTCTCCCAACATCTGAAAGCCACCGCAGATCCCTACCACTTTTCCACCATAGCGCAGGTGGCGTTGAATGGCTGACTCCCACCCTTGACTACGCAGCCACTCCAGGTCTGCACAGCTGTTTTTACTGCCGGGTAGGATGATCAGATCTGCAGCAGGTGGAGGGCTATTGGGAGCGATGATCTGCAGGTCTACCTGAGGGTGGTGGCGTAGTGGATCAAGATCGGTGTGGTTGCTGATACGTGGCAGTGCTGGAACAATAATCTTGAGTGAAGCCTCTGGATTGATGACCGTTTGTTGAGGTAGTGCATCCTCTGCATCTAGGTGAAGCCCATGCAGATAGGGGAGCACCCCAATTACGGGCTTACCGGTGCGAGCCTCTAGCCAATCTAGACCTGACTGCAGCAAGCTGATGTCACCACGAAAGCGGTTGATGATAAAACCGACAATCCGATCCTGTTCACTTTGAGATAACAGCTCTAGTGTCCCTACCAGATGGGCAAAGACCCCGCCACGGTCAATATCGGCGACCAAGACCACGGGGCAGTCTACCGCCTCGGCAAACCCCATGTTGGCAATGTCACGGTCTCGCAGATTGATCTCTGCAGGGCTGCCCGCCCCCTCTACCATCACGGCCTGATACTGTTGTTGCAGGCGTTGGTAGGCACCTACCACCTCGTTCAGCAGTTTGGGCTTGAGCTGATGATAGCTGCCTGCATCTCGATTCCCCAGCGCCTTGCCATGTAAAATCACCTGTGCGCCGATATCTGTAGTCGGCTTCAACAGAATGGGGTTCATATCGGTGGTGGCCTCTACCCCGGCGGCAATGGCTTGCAGCGCTTGCGCCCGACCAATCTCGCCGCCATCGACGGTTACCGCGCTGTTCAGTGCCATGTTCTGCGGCTTAAAGGGGGCAACTGTGATGCCTTTGCGGTGTAGCAAGCGGCACAGCCCTGCGGTGATGACACTTTTACCGGCATCTGAGGTGGTGCCTTGAATCATTAAGGTGAATTTCATATCCAACCATTATACGATGGGGTGATGATTGAGACCGCAACCATTGTCACCTTGGCACTACTGCTTGACCGTCTGCTGGGTGAGTTAAAACAGTTCCATCCACTGGTTGGTTTTGGGCGTGTGGCACACCGTGTAGAGTTGATCCTGTTTCGGGGAGAGCCTGCAGCACCGCGTCCGTGTGGGGTGATTGGCTGGATTGCAATGATCCTGCCTGTGCTCTTTTTAGGGTTGCTGCTGGCACACCTACAAGGGTGGGTACTGTTTACTGCTGAGGTTCTTGGGCTGTACTTGGTGGTTGGTGGTCAGAGTTTGAGTAGCCATGCACACGCGGTCAGTGCTGCACTGCAGCAAGAGGATCTACCCCAAGCGCAGCAAGCGGTTGGTTGCATTGTAAGTCGACAGACGGATGCGCTGAATGCGCAAGGGGTCGCCAAAGCGGCAACTGAGTCTGTGCTGGAGAACGGTAGTGATGCCATTTTTGGAGCGCTATTTTGGTTTCTGTTGTTGGGGCTGCCGGGGGTGTTGCTCTACCGTGCTATCAATACACTGGATGCGATGTGGGGCTATAAAACTCCACGCTATATCGATTTTGGCTGGTTCAGTGCGCGGGTTGATGATTGGGTGAACTGGATTCCCGCACGTTTGAGTGCGTTCAGTTATGCCTTGTTGGGTCACTGGCGTAGCGCAATCCACAGTTGGCATACGCAGGCCAAATTATGTAAAAGTCCAAATGCTGGCGTGGTGATGTCGGCGGGTGCAGGGGCGCTACAGATTGAGTTGGGTGGGGAGGCGCACTATAACGGTAAGCGCGAGCAGAAGCCGCTGCTGGGGTGTGGTGATCCAGCTCAAGGCAGGGATATTTCTCGTGCTATTCAGCTGGTTCAACAGAGTCAGCTTCTTTGGCTGGTGGTGCTCTGGTGCACGGCGCTATTGCAGAGAATAATTTATGGGTAATCAACCAATCCACGGTGGAGCACGACGCTACTGGGCGCAACGCTACGGTTTTTCAGAGGGTGAAATGGTTGATCTCTCGACGGGTATTAACCCCAATGGTTGGCCTGTGCCATCTCTTCCAGAGCGGGTTTGGCAGCGACTGCCTGAAGAGAGCCCTACGTTGATCGCGGCTGCAGAAAATTATTTCGGTTGTGATGGGTTACTTCCTGTGGCTGGATCACAAGCGGCTATACAGGTACTGCCGCAGCTACGCTCTCATAGCCGAGTGGGTGTATTGGCTCCTGCCTACTATGAGCATCAGAAAGGGTGGGAGGTAGCGGGTCATCAAGTGGTGGCGTTGGATGCGGCAGAGATTGAATCGGAGCTGCCGGAGCTGGATGTGCTGGTGGTGGTTAACCCCAATAATCCCACAGCAGCACGGTTCCCCACAGAGCGCCTGCTGCACTGGCACCAACAGCTTTCAGATCGAGGGGGTTGGTTGGTTGTTGATGAGGCCTTCATGGATACGAATCCGGAGCAGAGTCTTTGTAGAGAGGGTGAACCGCGTAGTGGGTTGGTTGTTTTACGTTCGATGGGTAAGTTTTTTGGTCTGGCTGGGATACGGGTTGGTTTTGTCCATGCGACAGCGTCGCTACTGCAGCGGTTGCAAGAAAAGCTTGGTCCTTGGTCGGTGAGTCATCCTGCCCAGTGGGTTGCAGAGCAGGCGCTGCAGGACCATCTCTGGCAGCAGCAGACTCGTCATACATTGCTTAAGTCAGAAGAGCGGCTGTATAAACTATTGGAGACAAGCGGGTTTAAGCCCCGTGGAGGTACGGCACTGTTTCAATGGGTGGAGAGTGCTGATGCCGCAGAGATTATGGATCAACTGGCACAACGGGGGATTCTGGTCCGTTACTTTCAACGGCCAGCATCACTACGTTTTGGATTGCCCGCTAATGAACAAGAGTGGCAGCAGTTAGCGCAGGCACTACAGCAGTGTGCTCGATTGGGGCAGGTTGCATGAGTCCAGTTATCAACTGCAGAATTGGTATTGATCTTGGGGGTACCAAGATTGAGGCTATCGTAATAGATCGTGAAGGGCGAGAGTTGCAGCGGCAACGGGTCGCAACGCCACAAGGCCAGTACCGGGCTACGCTGGAGGCGATTGTAGGGCTGGTTGCAGCGGTAGAGCAGCAGAGCGGCCTTTACGGCTCTGTGGGTATCGGTATTCCTGGAACGATCTCACCCGCAACCGGGCTGGTGAAGAATGCCAACTCCACGGCCCTGATTGGTCACCCGCTCGACCAAGACCTGCAGACATTGTTACAGCGCCCCGTGCGCATTGCCAATGATGCCAACTGTTTTGCCCTCTCGGAGGCGACCGATGGCGCAGCTGCAGGGGCGAATATCGTCTTTGGGGTGATTTTGGGTACAGGAGTGGGTGGTGGTGCCGTTATCAATAGTAGAGTGCTGGTTGGTGCCAATGCCATTGGTGGTGAGTGGGGGCACAACCCCCTGCCATGGATGCAAGCCGATGAGCTGCTGGGACCAGTGTGCTATTGTGGAAAAAAAGGGTGTATAGAGACATTTCTCTCTGGATCTGGCTTGCAGATGAGTTATTATCAAAAAACAGGGGTTGAGATCTCTGCTGAAGAGATCGCAATCCGCTCACAACAAGGAGAGCAGGATGCAACTGACAGCATGGAGCAGTATGAAGATCGACTGGCACGAGGGCTTGCAACCGTGATTAATCTAATTGACCCTGATGTGATCGTTCTTGGTGGAGGGCTGTCGAATATTGATCGCCTCTACCCGCATACCAAAAACCTCTGGGGTGAGTACGTCTTCTCTGATGAGGTGCGCACTGAGCTGGTTAAGGCGCAGTTTGGAGACTCTAGCGGCGTTCGTGGTGCCGCTTGGCTCTGGTCCGATAAAGAGATCTGGGGAGGCCAGTCTCAGTGAGTGGGCAGGCGCTGAGCAGTCTGGATCAGCTCAGCCAACAGCTTACACAGCACCCCGGTCTATTGCTCTACTTCAGTACCCCGCAGTGCAATGTCTGCAAGGTACTGCGCCCTAAGTTAGAGGCGCTATTTGAAGAGCACTATCCTGAAATCAAAAACTGTTATGTTGATACCACGGTAACGCCAGAGATCTCTGGTCAGTACAGCGTGTTTGCCGTGCCGACCATTATTCTGTTTTTGGATGGTAAAGAGTTTGTGCGTAAGTCACGTAATTTTAGCCCTATTGAGCTAATTGAAGAGGTGCGCCGACCTTGGGAAATTATGCACTCCTGATGATGCCCTTTATTAGAGGGTTATAAATCAAGAGGGCTCACTACGCCGCGACCGCCACGATTTAGAACATGGGTATAGATCATCGTAGTATTCAGATCTTTATGCCCCAGTAGCTCCTGTACGGTGCGAATATCATAGCCAGCCTGCAGTAGATGAGTTGCGAAAGAGTGGCGCAGCACGTGGGGTGTGCATGGTTTTACAATGTTAGCCTGCTTAGCAGCAGAGCGCACGGCACGTTGCACGCTGGATTCGTTAATATGGTGCCGTCTCAGCTTATCTGAACGTGGATCGCGAGACAGCAGAGGGGATGGAAAGAGGTATTGCCAACCCCAAGCTTTATCAGTATTGGGGTATTTGTTCGCAAGTGCGTTGGGTAGGTAAACATGACCGAAACCCTTTTCAAGATCGCGGTTATGAAGTGCTTGAGCTTTTTCCATCTGGCTTTTGATGGGTAGAATCAAATTTTCAGGTAAAACTGTGATACGGTCTTTATTACCTTTGCCTTCCCGAACAATAATCTCACGACGATCAAACTCAATATCCTTGACGCGTAACCGAAGCCCTTCCAGTAGGCGCATTCCCGTTCCATACAGCAGGCTGGTAATCAACCACATAGCCCCTGATAGTTCTCCGAGTAGCTGACGTGCCTCATGTTGTGTTAATACGATTGGCAGTCGTTTTGCAGTTTTTGCCATCACGATCTCTTCCAGCCATGGAAGATCAATGTCTAGAACCTCTCGATAGAGAAAAAGGAGCGCAGCCTTTGCTTGATTTTGAGTGGATGCAGAGACCTTACGTTCAATTGCTAGCCATGTCAGAAATTGCTCTACTTCACGTGCCCCCATTTCACTTGGATGGCGTTTGTTGTGGAAAAGAATAAAGCGACGAGCCCAGTCAACATAGGCGCTTTCAGTGCGTATGCTGTAATGCTTTAGCCGGATACGATTACGTACTAGGTCGAGAAGTTTTGGTTTTTTTGAAAGGGAATCTTGATAAGTCATACACAAAAATTTAGGCCGCCTAAGTAATGTTACATTTTTGTAACATACTGTATTTTAATGATTTATGTATCATATCATCTTGACTTGGTAGGAGGCAAGAGGTAGTCTGAGTGTTGTATAAATAGCGTTAG
>Ga0209142_1000146_pt1 | contig 63842 bp, 52 predicted proteins | sample SaaInlV_120m_DNA_FD_184678 | JGI IMG/M metagenome (GOLD analysis project Ga0209142, IMG submission 184678) | Marine microbial communities from expanding oxygen minimum zones in the Saanich Inlet - Saanich Inlet SI074_LV_200m_DNA (SPAdes) (version 2) | ecosystem: Environmental > Aquatic > Marine... | reverse complement strand
TGTTCATCTTTAAACTAACCCGACGGGATAAACCCGCTGGGTATCTCCGTCACAAATAACTGCGGAGAGATCATTATGCAGAATGTACTACCTCTAAATTCGTGCAACGATGAAGATCAGTTTGCCAGGATTAACGCCTTCAGTCTTAATGAAGTGGAACGAACAACACTGATAAGACTGGCCATTGAAGTGCTTGAATTACGTCATCGCCCTGGTGAAAGTTTTAATAGCCCACAGGCGACTCGCGATTATTTGAGACTTCATTTAAGTGACCGGAAAAATGAAGTGTTTGGTGTGCTATTTCTGGATAACAAACATCGATTAATAGCAAACGAAGAACTCTTCACCGGTTCTGTTTCCAGTGCTTCCGTGTATCCACGAGTGGTGGCTCAACGCACATTGGAATGTAATGCTTCTGCTGTGATTTTTTATCACAATCATCCATCCGGTGATCCGGAACCGAGTCAATCGGATATTCATATCACCAAGAGGCTCAATAGTGCATTAGAGTTAATTGATGTACGGACTCTGGATCATTTTGCCATAGGAAATGAGGGTACAGTCTCATTTGCAGACCGGGGATTGATATAAACACCATTAATCATTTCATCGCTCATTAATATCTCACACCCCTGGTAATCATCAGGGGCTTTCCTATCAGGACACCGCTAATCAGGCTTGATTGATAGGAAAGACCGAATTACTCCCCGTAGAGAGGTTATCTCTACACACATAACTGGACATGAACAATGAAATCCAGTGCATCGATATTAATCGATGTTGTTCACTTTTAACCTAACCCGACGGGACATACCCGTTGGGGTATCTCCGTCATTTTTCGGAGATCCCCCATGGATAAAAAAGATCCAATGACCGAGTTTTTCGGTCCCGCCATATCGACTTATACGCGAGCAATGGCCATCGAAGATGGTGTGTTAATCGATATTACTGATATAGCAAAAACAGCCGGTTTAAAATTTCCGGTTGCCGTCACACATACGGTCTGGAATTTATACATTGAATGGAAACAAGGTGATTCAGATCAGCAAACCCATCAGGATCAGTCAGGTCGATTATGGGATATTGTCTGGATGGCTCGTCACGGAATTTCGGGTGCTAAAGATCAAAGCAGTCAAATTCACTTTTACCTCGATTGTATTCCACGAGATGGAAAATCGAAAAGAGCCATACCCATAACATTAAAACTTCATTTGGGGCCAGGTGATCAAGGAGAACCCGTTTTGACCATCATGTTGCCAGAAGAAGATTAATGATTAATTAAGGATGTTAATTGTTTTAACACAGTAACCTCAAAATTGTATAAGGCTCAGTCTTATCTTCCACCGACCTGGAAGTGTATTTATTTTTGCACTCCTGGTCGGAGGGTGCATGGGAGAAAGTTATGGAACTAACAACAGATGCCTATATGACCATACCTGAGATTCATGGTGTATTCGTCGATTCCATTTTAACCGATGAAGCAGATAACCTGGTGTTTGGTAGCTTCTGGGGTCGTGATACTGCCATACGAGAGTTTCAGGGGCGTTTGACTCTGGGACTGTCTGAAGGTGGCATGACCAGTTTTAATGTGCAGGGTGATAATTGTGAAAATCAATTTCGCAAGGTTTTCACCCGTATTGGAAATGTAGAGTCTTTGGAGCAAATGACCGGTCGTGTACATACAGACATCTTAGGTGAGTTGGTGCATTGCTGGTTATATCAACGTGACATCATCAAGCCGGATATGGCGAATCACCGTGCGCTGTTAATCTGCATAGATGAAGAGTCATCAAACCTCTGGAGCCTGGTGAAAACCATTTGCCCGGTACCGCTACTGGATCACTGGGAAAACCAGCTAATTCATGAGTTATACAACAGCGGAATGATTAAAAGCCTGAACGGGGTTAATCAAACCGGCAAACAGATTGTTATAGATGAAGATCAAATGGCTTTAATCGTGAAGAACGGTTGTCTGGATGGATCTCTAACAGTCAGCCTTGCTGAATAGTTCGTTATAACCTGGGGTTTTCGGATTCATAATATTGAATATTTACTACTAATTCCTGTTCCCTACCCCCTCATTATGTTGAGGGGTCTTTACTGTGACAATTAAACCAGTTGTCACAGTAAAGACAAAATTACTCCCCGTAGAGAGGTCATCTCTACACCACAAACTGGCCATGAACAATGAGAGCTGGTGCATCGGGAATATCCGGTGTTGTTCACTTTTTTAACCCTGACAGGGAAGCTTCTCTGTGGGGTTTCTTTGTCTTTCTAACAGTAATGTTCTGGAGCAAAGACATGAATATTTTACAAATAAGTTATCTTAAACTTGCTGATCATAAAAATGGTAAGCGCCTGTGGTTACAGGGATTAAGGCTTGAGGATGCCGGTTATGAAATCGGTTCCTTTTATTCTCTTCATTATGACGACATTAAACATCAGGTGTTACTGTCATCATCTGATCAGGGGGCTAATAAAGTTTGCCGTAAAAAAGTTGGTGATCATTTTTATCCGTTGATTGATATAGTGAACCAGAAGCTTCAGCACAGGTTACCTGTCTGGAGCTAATGGCAAAGAAAATAGCAGTTTCACAATCCACATCAGGCGATATGCCCGACACCGGTCTGGATGTTTTAAATCAGGGTGGCGACTCGATTGAAGTTGCTCTGGCCAAGCAGTTGTCTGCGTAATTGCATCACTTTTCCCCTCATCGAATTTGATGAGGGAAATCTACTTGATATATCCTAAATCAACATTAAACAAACGTAATATTTAGCTTTAACTGATCATATTTAAAGTTAACTAATAACTTTAAATATCTGCTTTAACTTATTGTAATTACGTAATATAACAGGTAAATAGTAATAATAAATACGGTATAATCTCCTCCCATATAAAAGAGGTGATTTCTCATGAATCGACGCCAGTTTTTATTCACTTCTTTTGTATCAGGTATCGGTTTAGTGATGCCGAACGTTGATACTGCCACAGTCAAAAATTATGCCCATCCTATTGCAGTCATTCGAAGCCAGGTATTAATTATATTTTCGTCCTCAAAGTAAGCTGATTAAAGTTCAGCGTTTGACTCTTGTGTGGAGTTTGAAGTCGTTATATTTCAGGTAATGAAAACCTGAATACACCTGGCAATCCCTGTTTGGGAATCAGCTTTACTATCTCAGCTTATTAAACCCTGAACATGTTGTGTTGCAATTTTAATACGATCTTCATGCTCTGGAGGTCTATGAAACCGTACACTCTCTTCAGCCTCACGAACCTGAGGAGGAGGTAATGGAATACCAATCATTTTTTCAGTTGTCTCTTGAATCGCCGATTGCAGCCCATAGGGGAAGTTTTTCACCCTCTGATTTGTTCCATACAGTAATGGTTGGCTTCGATAATCAGCTAGATCATAACCATTTGGTGTTTTTTTAGATTTTCTGGGGTGATACATCGATAAAAATAAAATATCCCATTTTCTGCCATCGATACTTACTGTCTCATACATATCAAGTGATTCCACAGATCCTAGCCGATGAAATAGCAATCGCTGAGTTGTATCTTTTGTCTTTAGAAGAGAGAGGTAAAGCAATTCGCCCAATGCACCATTCACGGGTATTGGGTTCTCGGCCGCATGACCAAAGTCACCGACACCGTCAGGTAATTCATCCACATCAAGACCATTAATGATCTGATCCTGAATCATTGGGTGATTCATGGAATTTTGCATATTTTCGTCTTCCATGATCTCAGCAATCTTGTCGAATAGCTGCGAGAGTTCAGGTGGTAATCCAGAACTTTTCTTTTTACCAAATAATGATCCAAATATTCCCATTTTCTTCTCCTGCTAAATGTATTTCTCTATTCCCTTTGCTAATGTTTAGCAACGAGATCCAACCCTTTAAACCGTACATGAAACCCGTGCCCACGCCACAATGGTAAGGGGGGTACAGAACCTGATGGATCAAAAGCATCATCCACATTGGCAAAACCAACAGATGCAAAATAACCTTTACTTCCAAGCCGTGAGGTGATTTCAGCCAAATTTTTCGGTATTTCTGCCTGAATATCAGGATACCTACAGGCTCTGATTACAATCCATTCAGGTCCATGGTCACCAATAAACCACATGGAAGGATCGACAGAAGGGTTTCCTTGCGATGACATCACTTGATAACTCATTTTGTTCTCTACATAATTTCTGACAACTTGGACTGCAAAATCCTGTAGCTCCCAGTCTGTCATTTCAATTTTTTCATCCGAAACTAAAATTGCAGGATCAATCATTGATTTTGAATCTGGGTCAATCAATCCCCAATCAGAATTGACCGGTATCCAATGATCTCTTCCTTTTTGCATTAGCATGAGACAAGCATAACCATTACATTTATTTGCAATAATCTTGTAGCCATCGGTATTGCCTGGTCCTCGAACTCTCCCTTCAATATCCTCCAGACCCACAAAGAAAAGTCGATTCCCTATTCGGAAGGATAAGTGTTCTAAAAATGGCGGCTCGAGTTCGGCCTTTAGCCAGTGTAGTTTTATTTCTTTGGCTTGAGATTGAAGATAGCGACCTGCATCTCTCCAGCATTCTGCGAATTCCGGAGTAACTTCATCCATTTCAATATTGTGCATGTTCAGCCCTTATCATTTTTGGGGATTCGATCCTAAATTGATATGCTTTCTCAATCATATTAATCTAGTAACACACTCAATCTGGAGCCTCCACGTTTCCAGAATGCTCTCATAATAGCTTCTAATATATGTACATTGTCTTCATCCTGGTAAGAAAACGACTCGCTGACTTTCTTTTCATCACCCTTTGCAACATAGAAAGTTCCAGGGCCATTTCCAATAACCAGCTCACTCCATCGACAGAACACTTTTTCATCAGCCGAAAACAGGTGGCCCCTAGTTAGTTCGATTCCAAAATCACTTAATGTTACCGAACCAAATCGGAGCTTTTGGCCATCTTTTAATGATTCGAGATACTCGGTAAACAATCGAACACCGACTGCTTTCCATAGGCGTTCAATAAAATTTTCGAATACATTTCCATTCTTAAATTCGAGGCTCTCATATCCTCTTCCGGAACCAACTGTAATCTTATAAGTTGTACCCGATGGAATACCGTTCACTGTGTGCTTGGTCGCTCCCCATCGAGTAGTTGTTATCTCAGAAAGGTCAAAGTGCTTGCTCTTAATCTTCACACCTTCAGGCGAAATGCTGAGTTCATCTTTAAAAACCAGACCGAGTTCAGCCTTATAGGATATTTCGTTCTTCCATTGTTCCTCCCGCTGAGAGGCTTGTTCAACCCACTCACTACGTTGATCTGCAATGTTTTCCAATGCAGCGATATCTTCAGCTGCCCTTTCAGCTACCTCAACAACCTCGGCAAAAACTTCGCTTAGCATTTCAGTAATTTTCTGAGACAGTCCAAGTTCATCATGTTCGTTGTACAATTTGAGTGCAAGCCCGCGAACAATTGCAGCCACTTCGTGACTAGCATCATGTTCGAGACCTCGACTTTTGGTGCTTACTTGAATTGGTTGGGCAACAGTATCCCAGTTTCTGACTACTTTGTTCAGTTGAAATACTTTCTTTACTAATAAATCACCACTAGTTCCATTGTCAGCCAAGTCTGTTATTTCATCTACAAGCTGATCGATGTTTTCCCCTTCTATTCTCAAAAATTCCTGCGCTTCGACTTCATAGATATCAACCAAATCATCAATCAGGATTTGGCCGTGCTTCTTCCCGTCTTCGGTTGCTACCTCTATTGCAATGGTGACTGCCTTAACCAGGTGACCGGATTCCAGTTTATCGAGGGTATCTCTGATTGTGTTTAGATGACTGCGTCTCAACTCATTGAGTTCAGACTGGACCCCTGAGAGGTCAGTTATTTCAGAAAATCCTGAGACGACACGGTCATCATTAATTGTTGCCTGAACTTGTTCGATATCTACCTCTTCAAATGCCCGTGCCGTTTCCAATATCCACTTGGATACCTCAAAAGGTGAATAGGCAGGAAGTCGCTTCATTGCGGCTGATAGCAAATTGGATCGTGCAATGGGAGATATATTTTTTTCCTGGAGCAGATCTGTTGGTGACTCTTGAATACGCGCTATCAATTCTTCTGCGCGTTTTGGTCCGATTCCAATTAGCCAAGATATTTCAGCTGCCTGACGCTTCCTAGGATTGGTTAGGTTTGACCTGGCCTGAGTGCAGGCATCAGCATCCACCAACAAACTGCGCTCATCTGCAAGGTCAATAATTCGCTGACGATTGTCTCTAGGTGTTGCACCTAGAATGTGAAATGGGTTGTCTAATAAATCCAATTTATTTCTCCAAAAAATTGACCTGAAAATCTAGCTGAAAAATCACCTGAGTTTATTCTTTTCCCTCAGTAAACATTTGTATTCATCCCCTGGAGTTGAATACACCCTTGCACAGTATGCTTCTATTGTCTGCCGTTCTACTTGTGTTACACCAGACAGACTAGGCCTCCCCCCGGTTTGTTTTACTTTTGCTAACTCGCGTTGAATGCATTTGTATTCGTCTCCCGGAGTTGAATACACCCTTGCACAGTATGCTTCTATCGTCTGTCGTTCTGTTTGCGTTACACCAGACAGACTAGGCCTCCCTCCGGTTTGTTTTACTTTTGCTAACTCGCGCTGAATGCATTTGTTTTCATCTCCAGGAGTTGAATAAACCCTGGCACAGTATGCTTCAATTTTCACCTGATCTGATGTCGAAACTCTATTCGTTTCAACTTGGAAACGAGGGGTTATTTCTTTGTCATATGAGATTCTAGGTTTAGTTTTTACTTGTGACCTTTCTTTTAGGGTCTTTGCCTTTCGTAGCTCAGTTATTATGTCCTCGTCTACCCATCCATCGACCTTTATTCCAGTTGTCCTCTGAAATGACTTCACTGCTTCTGAAGTCTTATGTCCATACAAGCCATCTATTGGACCAGGCTTGTAGCCAAGATTCGTTAATAGCTGTTGTGCCTCTCGAGTAAATTTGACACTTGGCTTTTTTGAGCTGCTTATTTTTTTAGGGGTGCTAGGTTTTGATGAATATGTAGGGCTATAAGTGGTGTCATAACCTTTAGCTTCACGAATTGCTTCAGCGACTATTTGGCTTCGATAGGGTTCCACATCACGCTGAGCTCTAGACAGGTTACCTTGCCGATACCTATATTCACCACAACGACTATTATAGTCACTCACAATTCGGTTAAATCGATTGATTCCCTTCTGCGTAGTATTCACGTTTTGCATCGCCTCAATGCGAATACTTTCTTTACTACACCAACGAATTTCTGTAATCGATAGCACATTGTTTCTACCAACCAATGGTATTTGGTAATTTATACCTGGTTTGGTTGTCTGAGCAGTAGATTGGTTTAATGAAGGTTTGGATATCGGAGGGCTATAACTCGGTGATGAGCTAGATCTGGTCGTGTTTGAAGGCCCATCGGCTTGATTCACTAACCAAATAAGAAAAACCACCCCAATTATTGCAAAAAACCATTTTCCACCATTACCTGACTTATTCTCATCTCCAGGCGTGTAGGTGTTTTTAGACTTGGATTTCGACCTGTCTACTCTATGTGTTGATGGTGACTTTTTTTGTGAACTTTCAGATGTGGTTTCTGATTTGTTAACTCGATGGGTAGAAACAGAGTTATCAGGTTTTTTTTCATTGGCTGTATGGTCTGAGGAAGGGGCTTTACCTAATTTAGGTTCGATACGCCCATTATCGTCTTTGCTATCAATCTCGGTCTGTATATTTTGAGGCGAATCTTCAAGACTGGAGAGATCAGATGCTAAACCTGATAACCCTGAGAAACCGCGTTGTCTTCCACCCTTCTCCATTCTTAATCCACTGGTAACATTTATATAAATCCGATTGGATTGCTTTTTTTATCATCTTTATCAGGTAACTCTGTCAAAGCTATATCGAGACACTCCTGATCAATGATTGACCTTCCCTGCCTAGCAGCTAATCTGGCTGATTCCTTCACAACAAATGCGGCATCTGATAATGCTCTGCCAGATAGCTCATCAATTATGGGGTCCAATTTAAGAGTTTCCGAGACAGGCAAATTCTTTAAAAGAGAATTCAGTAGAGAAGTTACTTCTTCCTGAGATGGCATACCTACTTGGAGAATATGATCAAATCTCCCACGCCTGAGGATCGCTGGGTCAATCATATCAATAAAGTTGGTCATTGCAATTATCAAGACATTTTGACTGATAGCTTCAGGAATGCGGCGCAGAAACTCTGCAACTTCTTCGACACGATGCTGCCCGTTCGCGCTGCCGGTTTGTCGATCAGTCAGGAATGACTCCATTTCATCGATCACTAGCACACTTGGAGAATTCTCAATTGCAGTATCAAACGCTTCGGATATCAGCTTACTGGTTTGATGAATATATGGACTGCCTACACTATTGGAATCAATGGAGTAGTTTGGCCAGTCGAGGTATTCAACCAATCGCTCGACCGCAAATGTTTTACCACATCCGGGTGGTCCGTGAAGAACAACGGCAGAAGGGAAGTTGATACCCATTGCCCGGTAGATGTCAGGCTTTTCTATAATATCGATTATATGTTCCAGGAAAAACTCTTCTAGATATGGGCGACCTGGTAATGAAAAGCCATTTCGCTCTAAATCATGATTTCCCGTTGAATCTTTGGGCTGATTGACCTTCCCTTTAGGCGCTTCATGAACATCTTTTTCCTGCTTATCATCCCGGTCTCTTTTAACCAGAACGCCTGCCCCTGCTGATACAGAGAGTCCTGCCTTATCGATGACTTCGGCCAAATCTTCTTTGGGTAACCATCCAACAAGCTTCGATAGGCGACGAAATGAGTCAGTAGAGATGTTCACACCTCCTGCCAACCATGTGCCCAAAACATGGGCATCATCGCGCTTCTCAGTCAATGACCATGTTGGTAAAAGTCTTGAGTATTGTTCAACGTAAATAGCATCGTGAAATGATACATCTTCGGCAATTTTACGGGACTCTCTAAGGGCAATCGAAAATGCAATGGCATCAACCTTATTCTCATATTCATCACATTGATCGACGGGGTAAAGCAAGTTTTTCTTACTGCTGGCAAGTGCTTTATATGAACCAGTGCCGCTTGTGATTTCCTGGAATACCGAATCAGTTAATAAATCAAGTTGGTTCCATTTATCAACAAACTTGTCTGTAACAACCAACAAGTTGTTTGATCTATCTGTATTATAAATTTGCCAATCGGCTCCTGACCAAAGCAGTTTTTTTATGGATGAATCATCTGGCAGCGTGAATCCTTTGGGTAACCATTTCTCCTTCGACATGTCTTATCCCCTGAGAATATTGGCTACATCCGTCATTGCTTCCTGAGCTCCACCAATATGGATAGTATACAAGTGTGCTACGACCTCTCTCAACTTATCGATATCGTCATCACGAAGGAATTGCTGACCAGCCAAAACCAACTCTTCGAATCTTTGTTTGTCTGTAAATTGGTAAGGAGAGGAGGCCATAGATTTGAAACGTTCCACCACAAACCAATCTTGTCTCCACAGAATATCGAAGTTTTTTCCCCGTAGTTCGTCAAGATGGTGATCAAAATCTGAGTCGTTCTTATCTATTGATCGCTGAGCTGTTCTCGTAAGATTATCAAACGTTGATATTTCAGTAGGCCTAGCATGCTCTCTAATGTACTGATTAAAGAAATCAACAGCACTATCCAAGTCCATTTGACGGATTTCCTTGAGGTGGTCTTGTTTGACTTTATCCAACAGACGGCGTGACTCGTGGACTTTCTCCATTGCTTCCTGTGCGACCTCTGGATCATTGCTATCCGGATCCAGATCAACGGCAGCCTGTAACTTACGTCTCGCCCGGTCAAGTTTAGGATCATCTATCTGTTCGTTTAACTCATCAACCCTAGTCATAGTTCGTTCACCTTCTTCTACTACAAGCTCAGACGAAGCTAAAAAGTTATGTTCGCCTCCTGCTCTGGAGTAAAAGTTTTTTCCAGGGCTGAATGAACCACCTATTGTAGGGATAGAAACAGACAGGTTGATGTTTCCTGAATCCAGTATCTCGTATTCAACTTCGAGATTTGCACCAGCAGGAATCACACCATCATCAAAATCTGAACCCGATATCTTGAGTGAACCTATCGGTCGATTGTCAGTAATGGGGTCTTTAATATCACCTTCCCAGATGTTGAATATCAGAGTTCCAGAAGAACCAGCCTTGAGTGATTCGGCAGCCTTATAGGTTCTTGATCCTTTTGCAGGAAGTTGGTCTCCAGCTTTGATAAGAAAATCCGGTTCTGGTCTGCCGCCAAGCTTGTTCAATACCTCCATGCTGATTGAGTGCGAAGCAGGTATGGCATCTACAGTAGCAGCTGTACGAGTGATGATTATATTGCTTTCCTCCAGGGAGATTGGGCCACCAGATGGATCGAAAACATCAGCTTTAAAGGTGTTTTCTCCATTTTTTGAAAGTGTGACATCAACCGTAGCCCCATGCTGGAGTGACATTCGACCGGAAGTCCAACCGGTATCCATGCTTTCAATCTGAAATTCAGAACCAGGATCAATGTTGCCTTTTAGTTGCACAGCTATCTTAGCCTTCACGCCTGGTGTACGTGCAATGTAGGCAAATGACAAATCCAGTTTCCCGCTGGAAGAAATCTGTCCACGGGTGCTTTTACGCGTACGTGTTTGCGATCCCCATTCAATAGACTCAGCAAACATACTGGCTCCTTCGGCAACTGCTGTCATCGGGTTGACGTCAGTACTACCTGGAAGACCCAGTTCAAAAGCAACCCTATCACGTAAAGGCTTGTAATTTGTGGGTCCGCCAACAAATACTATTCTTTCAAGATCATGAGCAGACAACCCAGCCATTTTTAGTGTTTCACGTGCAGCTTCTATCGACTCATTGATTCTTTCTTCGATGAGCTTATCGAAGCTTTCCCTTGATAAAGTTATATCCAGGTAAATCTCCTCATCACTTATATCTTTTGTGCGAGCCTGATCTTCAGAAAGACTTATTGTAACCTCTTCTTGTGAAGAGAGTTCAATCTTGGCACTCTCAGTGGCCCAAACAGATCTTCTGAACAGGGAGCCGAATTTAGAATTAACTGAAAAATCATCAGGTAGGTTAAAATTATCCAGAAGCCATGGTTTTACAACGTTGTCAGACAAAACCCGGTCAAAATCTCTACCGCCACACATAGCAATACCACCATGAGCCAAAAGGTTGACACGTCCTCCAATACTCTCAGCAATCGATATATCGAGTGTTCCACCTCCAAGATCGTAAATCAAAAACATGCCATCGCTTCCTTTTGTGCGCATAACACTCATGACTGCAGCAACTGGCTCCTGCATCAAGGCGACTTTACCAATGCCTGCCATGTCTGCTGCTTGCATGGTTGCATTTTTTTGCATCTGGTTGAAAGCAGCTGGTACGGTAATGACAGTACCAGTCTCGTCATCATTTCGGATTTCTTCCGGTAAATACCCAAATAGCACTTTCAATATCTCAGCAGAACACTCTTCAGGGGTTAATGATTTATCTGCACCGGAAACTTCTATTGGAGTACTGGTACCCATGAATCTTTTAAAAAGCATTGCAGTACGATCCGGTGCAGTTGGCGCATTGTCATATGCACGTCTTCCTACATATTTGGCGCGTCTATCAAAATATATTACAGAAGGAGTAACATCATTTTGTTCAGGACTTTTCCATATCCTAGTATCCTCTCCATCATAGGAACAAATTGCGCTGTTTGTTGTTCCGAGATCTATACCAACATAGTTTTTCATACATCCACCTTTCTTAAAGCCACAGTTCCTGTTTTAACCAGTCCTTCATTACTCATGATGATGGGCTCAAGCATTTGATCGACCATCAAGGAATCATTCTCATCAAACTCTTCGATATTTATCGGCGTGGCCGCCATGCCCGGATCGAATGGATGGCCTTCGACATTGACGATCCGTAATCCTGACTGCGCCAAGGATTCTTCAACTTTTTTTAGGAACCACCTAAACTGATTTTGGTAGCGTTTATGTTCACCTGCGTCGAGTTTGGTGAGAAGACGATCAAAAACTCGACCAAATCGCCAGGATTCGACGGCCATATTGATCACAGTCTCTTTTAGCACTTCTGGTGAAACATCGGTTGATTCTGAATCCATTTTTATCCTCTTTATCCAAAATATTTATTTATAGTTCGATTAATTCGAACTGTTTAAACCCAAATAAATCATAAGATAGATAGCTACCCAATAAGGCATTCAAAATTGGTCAGCCGGCATATTTCGTGTCTGTAAATTTCCCCCAGACACCTTATAGAGCGTGTAACTCATAATACTAGTGTAGTAGCCATTACCTGAGTAGGTTTTCTTATAATCTTGAAATCCTGGTGCTTTCGATGCCTGCATGTCGTCAAGAAAAAATCCACACTTAGGACTATAGCTTTTCCCGGTAGCATATTGGAATTGATAACTACCAGATGGAATATTGTTTACGGAAATCGATTGTCCACCTCGCACATACGCTATTACCATTGCTTTATCGTTATGATCCTTTAATTTTACCAAAGCATCTGTTCCGAATTTGTTATCAACCTTCAATGCGTTCTCCCCCCAAAGCTCTGAATCAAAAGTATCGTTGTTACGAGGACGAGTAATCCCAGCTGCCCTGCAATCAGATCGAAAAGCCGTTTTTCCTGAACCTGGTTTAATGTATTTATTATAGACAAAAGCATTTTTTCCATTATGACGTATAGACGCCCAATTGCCTTGAGAATCATCACCATAAACTGTAATGGTTTGGTATTTTTTGAGTTTCCCAAGCTTTTCCGCTTTACCAGAGGGACCTGATCTGACATTTAAGGTTTCAGCTGTAACATACATTACAGTGCGATTGGGACGAGATTTTAGTTTTCCCTTTTCTTTAGGAGGTGCAGAAGACTGCTTAATGGGTATTGATTGGGAGTAGTCGTTTTGCTTGGGTGCTTGTTTCTCCCATGATTGATATACCCCAACAAACATGAAAAAACACAGCACAGTCAAAATTCCTAGAACCCATCTACCAGCCCTGTCATTAGCCTTCTTGGACCATCCTAATGGGTGGTCAAGTTTCTTATTCGAAGCAGCAGCCCGTCTTTTTTTTGCGTTTTTCAACCCTCTTTTTGCTGCCTCATCAACTGAAGACGAAGAAGATGAAAGAGGTACGCTAGCCGGGACTGATTGTGGTTCGGATAACTGTTTTTTCGACTCAGAAGATAAATCTGTAACCAGGGAACTAAGTCCACTAAAACCTTTTCCTTGCTCTCCCTCCTGCACTTTAAATATACCTTCTAATTTCGAAAAATGTCTAAGAATTATTTATTGTTTATATGATTTCAATATATAACAACTAAGGTGAAATTAATATATTTTTACACGACGTGTTTTATTCAAATGATTTAGCTTATTATTCTTGTAAGTTCTGACCCTAAAATGATCCTTCCTCAGCTAAAAAAGAAGTAAGTTTAATTTTGGTAGACACCCATTAAGGTAAAACTTGGGAACATAATATTTAATGATCAACACGCATCTAAAGTTCACAAAAATAGAATACTGATCTGTGAATGTCTGCTATCTGAAATTTCGTTGAATATATCGAAAAAATTGCCCAACAGTATTCTTTTTTGTAGACCGTTATTGCTAAGTCTAAAACCCCCTTCCCCAACCATCATATCAAACAGAAAAACGTACAACTTCATCCAGTAATGGCAATTTTTTAATCCGATACTCACGCGATATAGGCTTATCATTCGGTATTGTTTCAATACTGGCCAGACCCAAAAAGTGTAGAAACCTATTCAAAGCCCTGGAATCAAAACAGTCTCGAACTTCATCTTCAGCACTTCTATAAGAATTGCTGTTCGCTTCATCTATAACCATAGGGAATGCTTGTAAAAAATAATCCTCATAGATTAGAAATGGTTTCCAGTCGTTACCATGAAGCTGTAGTAAATACATGGAGAATAGAAAAGAATGCTGGATAAAGGGTATTTCATCAAATCCATCCCGGTAACCCCAGTTAAATTTCCGGCAATAGGTTTTGAGTATCAGCGGGTATAGTCCTGCTAAGCCAGCTTTGGCTATTAACTCCTGGAATTTTTTTGTTAAAAAGAATCGTCCTTTGGTTTTTCGGAGTAATCCTAATATTTCCAGAATAACTCGCGCTGTATGTAAATCATCGAAATCATCTTCCCTGCTAATGTTCATACGGTGTAGATAATCAGTCTCGGGTAAATATTTACGGTAAGCGATAATCGCTTCTTTGCAGCGTTTTTGCGGTAGATTGCCTTTAGCCGTTGCTTTCAGGCCTTTTTCATCAATGGCATCCGTGATCAATTGTATCAATGTCAGTATGGGGGCTTCGGGTTCAATGGAAAGTGTTTCTGGAAAACTGAAGAGCTCTGGCGAGTCAAAAGGAAAGTACAGCATTCGATGTATATGCTCAGACGATAAACCCTGGAAATCATCCTGTGGTAGGAGGTTTTTTTGTTGCATGAACTGATCAGCCAATGCCTGCACATCCTCAAGCGAATCAAATTCTTGTCCTGCCAGTAGATCTTTAAATTCGTCATTAGCGACGGATGCCGGTGACAGGCAGCAATGTTTGTATTTTTTACCGCTGCCACAGGGACAGGGATCATTACGTCCGGTTTTCATTTTAGGTTTTTGATTAGTTGTCTGAATTTAAACTGGATATATTACAATACTGCTTAAATAAACTCTGCTATTCAATATGATGATTAATGAACATAAATGTAACTCCCTTCCAAAATCTGGTGTTTATCTACACTTCGATGATGAAGTACCTGCCTGGACTTTGAATATTCAAAAAGAAGCGACAGAGTCTGACCTCGAAGAAAATCATCACCTGGAAAATATCGGTGATATCATCTGGCTGACCAGCCTTAATATTCTATATTGTCCCTATTGTGGCGAGCAGCTTCCCGGATTGGAGTCTATTGATAAGACGTATTATGGTTATTTTCAGCACAACGATTTCAGTCGGTGGAACTAAATGGCATTCACGACTCATCCATTCTTTTAGCTCTCGGATGTGCATTTTTATGAACTTTTGATAGGTGGTTATAATCCAGGTGCGTATAGATTTGCGTCGTACTGATATCAGAATGCCCCAACAATTCCTGGATGACCCGGATATCGGCACCTGATACCAGTAAATGGGTAGCAAAAGAATGTCTCAGCATGTGTGGGTTGACATGAATATTCAGCGACTGGGATTTTGCCAACAGTTTAAGCCGACTCTGTATGGAATATTTAGAAAGTCGGTTACCCTGTTTACTCAGAAACAGTGCCTGTAATTCATTCGTTTCAAAGTTAGGTCGTCTTTTAAGCCATTTTTTAATGGCAGTGATGGCTCTTTTGCCTACCGGCAGGAAACGCATTTTATTGCCCTTGCCCGTCACGATCATCTGGCTGCATTGCACATCGATGTCTCGTAAATTCATCGAAGCCAGTTCTGCTAATCTCAGGCCCGAGGAATACATCAGTTCAAACATGGCCAGATCACGAACCTTCAGGTCATTATCCCTGTGATGGGATTTCAGTAATTGTTCAACTTGCTCTTCATAAAAAATTTTTGGTAATTTATAGGCAGACTTTTGCGCTTTTACCCCGTCAGTCGGGTTCTTTATGATCACTTGTTGATCGATCAGGTAATCATAGAAACTTCTAATGGATGAGAGTTCACGCTGGATGCTATTGCCTTTAACACCCTGTCGAAAACGTTGACCGATAAACCCTAAAATCGTGGATTGCCTGGCTAACTTCCAGTCCAGGACACCCGAAGTTTCCAGAAAATCTGCAAACAGTGCCAGGTCTCGTTGGTAATCGTCACAGGTATCGTCAGCATAAAACTGTTCGATCTTTTTGCGTTGAAGAAAGGTTTTTATATGGTGCTTTGTAGGCATATTGACTCCATTCAATATTGGATGCGTTGCATCAGGTGATAGGTTTCAAGGGACAGTACCTGAGTATAAACCAGCGTACTGTTGATGTCTGCATGACCTTACCAGCCCTGTAGCACCGGTAAGGGCGTACCGTGAAAGATTGCGTTGACGGCAAACGAATGACGAACGTATGCGGCGTAATCTTGATGCTCGGTTTTTGTGTCATTTTAGCCACCAGACGATCAAACCGTTATTGGCCGCAGATCGAGTTATCGGAAACAGCAATTGTTTTTTGCGGATATGATGTGAAACGACGTAACGTTCCAGTTGTCGAATAAAGTGTGTATCACACCGTTGATACCTGTCAGTCAATGCAGCAGTCAGTAAGGTCACTAGACGATCCGGACTTTTAACATTTGAATTTTGGGATGGCGAAGCGAATTTTCCCACACGAACAATTTATTATGCCTAGATAGCAAGCGGTGATGTTTGCAAAATTTGGGTTACAATTTAGACTGATCCATTGTCTTCTTTCTCCAAGTCACACAATGGGCATGACTTGCCATACGCGACTACGCCTGCTGATCTCTTGAATACGTGACCCTTCGTACACTGGAATTCCACGCCCGTCACAAGTCCACGATAATGCCCGGTCATGGTGATCCCAGTTCCTTCCAACTGCTTTATCATCCATTCCCGGTTTCTCACTGGACTTGTTCGGGGTTTCGGGGGAGGACGTGTGCCCGCTTTCTTCGCTACGTCTAGACACATCCGCACCTCGTCCTGCTGCATACGGGACACGTCTTCCTTCCCTCTAAATGCATGCAAACTTGTTGTTTCCCAAAATACCGCTTTGGCATATGCTGGATCAGGGACAGAAACGCATTCCTTCAGTCTCCATTTGCGACCGGTCTCTTTAACGATCTGCCCCGTAAGCTTGGTATAATCGCTATTGTGCTGGGCCAATGCTTCTTTTGGGTTACGGGTGGTGTGCCCTATCTTTACAAGGTTCGAATCGGATGGGTGCTCCAATACATATAGATAACCTGACTTCATCGTGCCTCCTACAGCTTGCTGAAAATTTAGGATTTATAAATATTAGTCGCCCGCCGCTTCACAGGGAGCAACAGAGTGCCACTCAGGATGTGATGTTGATATTCGTCCAGTTACTGGCCTGTTCTTAACTTGTAGACTATGTCATAGAACATTATTTTGTCCGGCCCTTTAGGTTCACCAATGACGGTGAGGGCGAATTCCAACGTCTTCCCCGCCAGTGGTTCACCTTTGTTTAGTTGGAGCTTTACATGCCCACATTTCGCTTTTATTGAACCCATGTCCACCCCTACTTCTGCTAGTAATATTTCTAATCTAGCATGATAATTTCGGACAATACAAATTTCAGTTTATGAGGGTAACTGTGCTAACTGACACCAATTCGAAGCAAGACCACATAGTGGCCATCACAACTAAAATTCTTAATGGCTTTTTCAACCCGAAGTGGATATTAGCTCTACCCCACATCCGTGCCTTAAAATTGGCATATATTAGAAAAAATGGAATCTGATTCGGGTTTTTATGGGAGGTTCAACCTGACCCAATATATCAAACACTCTGAAGTCTCCATTTTCTCTCATGAATCGCAGATTTGTGCCCTCATAGTTAGGTCGATGACAATCACGTCTATCGCCTCAACGCCGGGGAATTCGCCAGCGATGCCCTGCCAATAGAGCTTTAGAGCACTGGCCAGTTTACTTAATCCGACGAGGCGACGATTGATCATCCATCGCTTTTCGGGTTTTCTTCCTTGCCAGACCAACAGCATCACACCGCATCCAGCGCTTTCCTCTCGCAGATAATCGCCCACCAACTGGTTGCGCAACCGCTCGCAAAGCTTTGGGCCTGACCAGCTCTTGTCGAGCAGCTTTAGTTCAATAGGCACTGGTGAACGCACGTTAGTGTTGTGCAACCAGATATCCATTCGCTGGCTGTTAGCAAGTTCTGGCTCCTGCGTGGTCGTATATTGTTCGTGGCACTGTTGGTTGAGCCAACCTGCGATCAACGTGCGCAACTCGGTTTCGCCATTGGCGCGTTGCCAGGTTTGATACGGACTATCATTTCCGCGTTCCAGCCAGTTCTTCAGATCTAATAGACGATGCACCGTAAGCTGGAAGAGCTGATGATGAGTTGCGGGAGTGATTGTTTGTGACTTGTCAAACGCACTGACCTGCTCAGCTGGTTACCCGCTATAATTACGATATGCCGACAGCATGATGTAGAAATTTTGCAAAGAAAGCGATAATACAATTCCTGGGCGCGATTGCTCGGTGTACTGGTATCAAAAATATCACCGGCTACCAGTAGTGCATCAACCTTTTGTTCTTCTATGGTAGAACTGAGCCAATCTAAAAACTCAGTAAATTCTTCATAGCGTTTCCGTCCATATAGGGAGCGTCCCAAATGCCAGTCTGATGTGTGGAGTATTTTCAAAACAAATTTCTACTTTTTTTATCTATCAGGTTTTTCATATAAACCTTTAGTTCTTATTATTTTTTAAAGGGCCAATATCATTTGGATTATCATAGGAAGAAGTGCCTCCTACATATTTCATAACAATATTTTGAATTTTTCCCACGACGTTTTGATCCGTTGATGCGAAACCAACGGGGAGTGAAACAGGAACAGACTCAGTTCGAGAAATATGATAGCAAACAGTTACAAAATAATTTTCAATTAAAATTATCTCGACATTTCCATCTAGAAAACCTTCACACAATCCATGCATATTACTGATAAGGCTAGTTAACTCCCTTTGCCAAGCAGATATAGATCTTCGATCATCTTTATCTTGCACTGGCATATAAAGAATGGGTGATGAAAGCTTGTGAGCCAGGTCACCACTTTTGATGATATGTATAAAATCGTCAGCACATATTAATAACTGCGAGCTCATTCCCCAAAAAGCATTCGATGGAGCTATCCACAGCGTCTTCAGCTTTTTTCCATCTGAAGGCCTTGGGATGATATCAACTACTTTTTTTATGCTTTCCTGTATAAGGCTCCAGTTGTTCCTTGTATAGACAGGACCAACAAAGGAAAGTACCTTTTCGTCATTCAGTTTGGAAACCGCTCTATCACTTAATAAAGCCCGAACATCAATCGATGACTCATTAAATAGTTTACGAGTCCAGTTATCTCCAAAATTTTCCATCGCTATAGCAACTTGACTAATATTACTTCCTCCCTGGCAATCAGATATTGCAGATGTTATTAGTTCTTGTGTTTTTTCTGAATCATCAAGAATATCAAAATCATCTCTTTCAATAGGTACACCTTCTAAATCAATTGAAAAATGTATTGTTAATCTTAAGGGCACCTGTCCAATTTTTGTTACAGAATCCATTGTGTATAACCGTGGCTTATCAGAACCTTCAACCTCAGTAATATTAGAAATATACTCTTTTTCCAGTATCTGATAGAACTGCTTTTGAAAGTTAACAGCTATTAATTTCTCACTATTGGCAATAACTTCGTTACCGACGTTTAGCTTAATACCATGAATCCATTTTTCATCAGACCTCTTTTTTCCTACACAATTAAACCCTGCTAGCTCAAAAGAAAGAGCACCTCCAGCTTGCTTAACGGCTGATACCTGTGGTGTTGAACCCAAAGAGGAAAAATACCCTTTTGACTGACTGGTTAACTCAATTTTACCCTCATCATTAAACTGTAAGTCACCCTTGTCTAGTAGGTCTGAAATAGCTTCGTCTGTTTCACGTTTAGACAAACCAAAATAGGTTGAAACTTCTAACGGTGTCAAAGCAGAAAGTTGAAGCAACCTCAACACAAACTCACGAATAAAAGGAAATCCCTCCTTAGTTACATACGAAAACCTGATATTAAATCTGTGAACCGGTAGTAAAAAGTCGACTTCATTGTAAACAATATTAGATATTTCACTCATGACTTCACTCCTTTAATGACACGAACAATATCTGGTGATACAAATTTATAACCAAGCTCCTCACCTTTATTAAGCATAAAGGCAGATATTTTCCCCAAGGGAAGCTCCTTATTCTTTGTACGCCACATATCAGAAGAACCAACGATAATCAGCCTGTCCATAGCCCTGGAAAGTGCCACATTAATCCTATTTGGTGCTCTTAGAAAACCTGGACTTTGAGCTTTTTCAGATCTTGTTATTGATAAAATAATTATACGATTTTCCTTTCCCTGATAACTATCAACTGTGTCTATTTTCACTAACTCTTTGAACTCATCACTCCATGCAACCTCATTGAATTTATGATGCAATATTCTCTTTTGCTCGCCATACATACATATCACACCAATTGCAGGTTCACCTTCTTTAACTGTGCTTTTTAAATTTTCAATAAGAGCATTATCTGCCGAGGCTTCCTTCAGCATTTTTATAATTAAATCAGCTTCAAACCGATTGTAAATACTAACTCCTCTATCACTATTGTGATAACACTGGGAACCCTTATTCGATGTATCAACCCAGGTAACTACGTAATTCAGAAATTGGGGGCCTGCCTTATAAAAATCAGGTATAGCACGATCACCATTCTCTAAATTCCCATTGTAAAAAGCTTGTGATACAAGATTTCCTATTTCAGGAGCCATTCTATACTGAGTTAACAGTGAGGCACTCGTTTGAAGACCAAATTCAGATTCAAATGCTCTTGCAAAATCACTCTGAAGCATCCCATCAAGATCACCTCCGCTGCTAGCAATCCCCAACTTTCTTGCAAGGGCTTTTTTATGTGGTTCAGAATACAAGGGCGGCAATTGCAGGTGATCACCGACCAACAGAACTCTTTTGCCAGATTGCATTGCAATAGCTAACTCACTCGATATTGATCTGGCCGCCTCATCGATAATTACCCAATCATATTGATTGTCTTGTATACCTAAATGCCTTTGGCCAATCCCCACACAAGTTCCCGTCACCAACTGTCTAGAACGAGCGAAGAATTCGTCATAATTCACTCTGTCAGTTTCTAATACTCCGAGCATGTCCCTGGATATTTTAGCTAAAGCAATTGCCTTCTGCGCTTCGTCTGGACGTATAGAATATTCGGCATTAATTTTTTCAATTACCTTTGATTTTATAGAGGATAAATTTTCATCTTTTCCCAAAAACAATCCATATTTATTTTCTAGCGATTCCCTAATGCTGACATCAAGTTGGGCCAGGGATTTTTTAATCGACTTAGAATCATCTTTTAACTTTTCAGAATCTGAAACTGTATCTAAATCTGCCCAATATTTATCAACCTGGCTAAACAGCTTAAGCTCAGCATCAACCATCTCTGAAAGGTAATCAGCTTGAACGCCAAATGCTTGTGATAAAAATGCTACTCTATGCTTTACTTCTGCCCTGAAAAGCTCTCGTTTTTCACTAACCAAAGCACCCGAATAAACATCTTTTAATCCTGTTGATACAGCACCTTCACGGTTGCTAAATCGAACAACATCCAATGGAGTATTAAGACGTGCACAGTGCTCTCTGATTCTTTCAGCCGCAGTATTTACCGCTTCATGAGATTGGCTAACCAGTAATATCCGTTTAGCTCCTTGCTTTTCTAACAGGAAGTGCATAAATGCCGCAATAAATTCAGTTTTCCCGGTACCTGGAGGCCCCTGAAGTAAAGAGAGCGGTCCATGTTGCAATAATTTTGTGAATGCATGTCTCTGCTTTTTGTTGAGACTAATTTTATTTCCGTGATCATCTAGTCTGTCATAGCGAGTGAAATCGTCTTCAGTTATCTTGATATCAAATCTTTCCGCTGTTAAAACGCAAGTAGGATCAAAATAATCGACCAACTTTCCTATCAAGCCGGCCCTTTCCAATAACCTTTCAAGAGCTGCCTTTCGTTTAACATAAGAAGCCCGATCCTGTTTTGTTCGAAAATAAACCACATCTCCATCAGATAAACCTCGTGTTTGAGGTCGTGCTTTATAAACCCTTACTTCGTTCAATGCTGATTTCTTTAAGATTACTTCACCGAGTTGTATTTCTCGTTCATCTTCTACTTGAATAAGCTCAATAATATCGTTTTTATTAAATTTACCCAGAGCATCAACATCAGCCCGGTAGGGAATAATCACCTCCTCTTTAACGCCACTTACTGCTGTTGGCTCACCAACTACTTCTATATACGGGTAAGACTCGGTTTCAGTATCAAGAATCGCCTGCCATAACTTACTCGTAGAAATTTGTAATTTTTCTGGTTCGATGGATGGTTCCAGATTCTCAATACGTTCAAAAGCTTCCTTTAGTTCTTGAGTTAAAGAATCTTCTTCTACGGGTAATTCAGACTTTGCTAGTGCTAAATTAATTGCCCTATGAAATGCCTCATTGGTTTCAATATTTTCTGATAACTCTGATAGGTCATATGAGGAACCTGATTTAATATTTATTGAAAACCCAAGCTCTAACTGACTACTCTCTGCATCAAATTTTTTGACTGAGTCTCGTAACCAGGGGGGAAAGCCGACAACAAATGCTCCTTGTGCTGGGCTGTAGATAAAGTCAGCTATACCTCCGATACCAAAAAAACGAACACGTGCTTCGGAATCATCTTTGTTGTTTTTTTCGATTTTCACAAAGAGTTTGCCATTATCAGGATGGATAACAGTATCGTCAAAGTTTCCTCGTAAAGTGACTGTCAGAGCCTCATCTACATGCTTGCTGGTTGACCTGAAAGCATCTTTAAACCTGGTGAGAGACTTAAAGCCATATGTTGTATCCGCTTCTTCCTCTTGAATAGCAGAAATAACTTCTGGAAATGAACTCGATGCATCTTCAATGCACTTTTCTAGCAATTCATTAGACATGCGCATAACAGCATAATTATCACGCTCATAAGCTGTTGAGTCATCGATATTATCTGGACTATATAAATGATTAAACCGACCATCACCAGACAAGTTAAAATCTGGAATATCTAATATGGTAAGATTTATTCCATCAATATTTTCTAGCACTAGAACATTAGATGGATGAAGGTCTCCATGTGGAATTCCTATTTCGTGCAAATGTTCTATTGCCGCTATAAGCTCAGTAATAGCTACCTGACACTGATCACCATCAAGTTTTAGATCGCCCCATTCGATGCCTTCAGCTTTATCCATAACCAGGAAAAGGCTTGATGACTTTGTAGCTAGTCCATATTCCCGTATATAAGATAAGTATTCAGGAGAAACTGATTCGAGCTTTTCAATCTTTTTCAGGAAGTGGAGTACCTTATACCCAAGCGCAGCATCTGATGGGTTGACATTTAACCAGGCCTTTACAATCTGACCATTGGATAGATAAACTTCTTTCTCATCTGTCTCAACAATAAATTCATCATCTTCCCTAAATTGTCGAGAGTGATTAATGTTTCTACGATACTGATCAAGCTCGGAATTATCAAAATCAAACTCCTCATCATTTGAAGGCTCTAAAGCTAGAATGGCTTCAAAGAGGTCAGATGCAGTTGTATAATCTCCTCCATCTAACGCTCTTTTTAATACCTCCGCATACCAGGCATCACTATCCTTAATCTCTTGATATAGTAATCCAATGCTCTTCTTAGACATCCGTTGTCCAGAAAAAATATGCCATGCAAGCATTGCTAATGCACGTACATCATCTTCAAATGGGGTTGATGAGCCAGTATTAATTGGAGATACATTTACTGCCAGTTCATTGACTGATAGTGCTTGCCTATAGTCTCCCACAGTTCCAGCTGGTTGATGATATGCCGAAATAAAGTTAGATAGTGCCACCTCTTTTCCAGGTGAAAGCCACAAACTGTGGTCACCTAGATCACGGTGAGCAACCTTAATTTCATGAAGGTCTGAAAATTTAGCCACCAGAAGCTTAACCAGGTTAAGTCTACTTTCCTCACTTAATGTAGAACCATAGCTACCCAGAAATTGATTAAACCTAATATGTCCAGGTGGTAACTCATAAATTTCATTATATTCAGCAGTAACATTATCTTTTTGAACAGTTGTTAAAGCACGCAGGCAGTTTTTGTATAACTCGTGGTCATGATGTTTTATATATTGCAGGACATCATGCTCTCTTGAGACAATAAAAAACCTTCCTTCAGGAGTCTTAGATTTCTCTCCCTCTAATTGATTAAAATCCCATATTCTTAACAGCGCCTGATCTTGCTTTGAAGTCTCGGACTCTGCCTGGAACTCCCGATACACTTTCTTAGGGTGTTCAAAAATAAGATCATTGGCCTTATAACCATTAACGCTTATTTTCTTTTGTTCAGTGCTACTACCAAGAAATAGATTATCAAAAAGATAGAAATCTTTATTTAAGCTTTTTTGATTTGAATGGAGAGGTTTAAAATGTTTATTGAAAACTGTTTCATTAGAGAGCTTTAAAAACTCATCAAGACTTATTGTATGCTTTTTTTCGTGATCACTAATTTTATTAAAGCTTGCATTTCCTGTCATTACCACTAAAAAGTTAACAAATGGCACATAACCTTTATTCGTAAACTTATGTTTTAGAGGCCCCAATTTGTTTCGAATAAGATGTACTTTATTCTGGGTAACACTGACGGGAGACCGGCCCATAGAGGCATTATTTTTATACCATTTATCACCTCTGGAGGTAATTTCCCCATGATTCCAGTCTTTCAATTCAACGATGATGACATTGCAATGTGTCACTATTATTAAATCAAACTCACCTTCATTACCTTTAGAGTCGATAAACCTAAAACCGGCATACCCTTTCCAGGGAAACATTGGATTACCACCAATACTTTTCAACTGATCTTGTAAGGAACCGCCCTTAGCTGGTTTAGTCTTCTTAAGTGAATTTATAGTGAAAGCTTGTTCAATTTTTTCAATCGCTCTAATTTCCTGAGATTGAAGTCCTCCAGCCCAAAGTTTTATTTCCATTTATTTGCCTACTATCCGTTTAGTTTTTATCTATTGTTAACTACTAAAATCATTCTCAATCCACACCCAAAGCCTTAAATACTGCGTCCACCGGATCAGCATAAAAACTGGTCTGAAATTTTGTAAATAGTTCTGGTGGAATAGATGGAATATCCGCAGCACTACTCATGGGCAGTGCGACCTTTTTAGCTCCAGCATCGAAAGCTACCTGTAAACATTCTGCAAGACTTTCTACCGGGGTTACTGATCCACCAAGGCTCATATCACCCATAACGACCATTTGGGTTTGTAATGGTTTACCTAGTAATCCTGAAGCGAATGCTACCAGGCTGGATAATGCTAGATGGTTAAATGGCCCGGTGTTTTGAAGCTCTACAGCTTGTAGGTGAAAATTGTGATCACTTACTTTTGTTTCAGCACTGATGCGAGACGCATTAGCTTTGAAGAAATCATAAGCAATTTTAACCTGCTCTCGGGCTACACTGGAATTCCATAAACCTGATGTGACCAATTGACCAGAGCCTTTAGTCACCTGAAGTTCAAGTCGATATAAACCCGGCATCCCTTTATTACTCAGACCAATTGTATGCAATACACCCGGTTTAGCAGGGCTGTCTGGAATCAATGAACCTCCGCCCTGTTCCTTCACTGATACAAAGTATTCTTCTAATGATTCATTATCGATATAACTGAAGTGAACATCATAGAACTCCATGCCACCAATTTTCTTTAGTTGCTCCTTCACACGTCTTCGTACCTGTAATGCATATTCCAGGCATTCACGTACATCTTCTTTTTCAAACTGACCATGGGGATATAAAAGTTTGATAAGACCTGAGACTGTCTTTCTAACAGCGATAACATCGCGTTGGTTTAAGTTATTACCAAGCTTGAAGTATTTATCAATAGCATCGGCGAAACTACGTTTGCGCATCTCTCGGTAGAATTCAGCCAGGTAATCGACGATCAAACCGTACCGGTCAGTAAAAAATTCGGGGCGCATTTTAGGGATTTCCCAGCCGGGAATATAAGCATGAAATCGATCAAAAAATGCAGAATCAATCATTTCTTCCGGGAAGGGTGCGAGTAAGTGGCTTGTTTTAACTAGTGACTCAACACTTTGATTAATATTACCAATGAAGACCATCGATGCGGAGGCTTCCATTTGTTCTCGGCCTCGGGCAAAAGATCCTGAAGCCATGAAGTCTTTCATAATTTGAATGCCACCCTTGTCTTTAAATGAGATACCAGCAACTTCGTCAAAGGCCACCAGATCCCATAATCCAACCAGACCTATACGACGTGTACTCATGTTATAAAATAGGTTAGCTACAGTCGTTTGGCCGCCAGACACAAGAATACTGTTAGGTGAACACTCTTTATAAATATGACTCTTACCCGTACCACGAGGCCCAAGCTCACAAACATTGTAGTTATTTTCCACAAAAGGGATCATTCTTGCCAAAAGGTGCCACTGTACATCCTTATCTAATGTTGAAGGCTCCATGCCAATGGAACGAATCAAGGTTTCACGCCATTGATCAGTCGATAAAGCAGATCTACCTGCAAACAATTCATCCATATTCATGTTTGGCATCTGGATTGGTTTCAACAAAGTGACACCAAATGGAGAACCAGACTGTCCTTCTTCATAGTAATAGCTCAACGTCGCAATTACCCAAATTCCACCGACCAGGAGTTTTTCGTACTCCTTTACAATCCCAGCAGAAATTTCAGCATCCTTGATACCTAAGTTGCTAAAGAAAGCTTCGTACTTATCTTTCTTCTCATTTAAACGAACTGTTACTCGGTCAATAACTTTATAGGTTCCCCGCTCACGAACCAGAGACTTAACTTTCTCTGCTTCATCAGGGCGAACATAGTTTTCAGCCAGAACTGTTTTTACGTTATTTAGTCCCGTCTCAATCACCTCAGCATCATCAGAAGCACAGTACATTCCCAGCAAATACTCCAATACGTATACCGGAACATTCGCCCCTTCTTTTATAAGCTTGGTGAGATCCTTACGAACTACCCTGCCACCGAAATGCTCATTGAGTAGTTGATCAAGATCTTTTTCAGTATCGCTATCGTAATGGGTATCCATGGAGTCTCTCAATTCTTAGAAAAAGTCATCGGTAAAAGCCAGGTCAATAGTCACCCGGTAACGTTCAACTTCAGTATTTAGATCCTTGTCTTTTAATATCAGGAAGTAATCTTTGTTACGATCAAAATCTGTACCGCTAAGTGATAGCCGTACCTGCTTAACACGTTCAGCCACTGAATCTGTAGTGCTTTCAAAAGTCAAAACCTCTTCACTCGAAACAAGAGTATCTCCATCAAAGATTGATGCCGAGATGGTGACTGGTAAAACCTGATCGGTAACTGCTTCGGTTTGCATCAGGTCAAAGCGTTGAATGTTGTTGACCATTTTAAGTGCTGTTTTGGCCGAGATAACACCAACCTTACGCTTAGTTCTCTTCGCAGCCTTTTTACCTCGAAGTTGTTTAACGGTTAGTACAGGAACAACTATTTCCTGGGGCATAACACCGCCATGAACAAAACGAGCGCCTCCCACAAAGTGAAAGCGATTAGCTCCTTTTGGAACCCAGAAACGCGTATCGGTTGATGTACCTGCTGTATCATCTATCGTACCGTCCAATGCATCTTTGGGCTCAGGCAGGTCAAAACCAATAACGTAGCGTTTTTTATTTTTTAAAGTGTTGGTTGGCTTTTCTGCAAGTGAGGTACGATCCGAGACATCTAATTTGCTCTGCTGGAATAGGAAACCATGATCCGCAGTCACCAGAACAGTCGATGTGTTGAAATGCATCAGAATCTTTCGCGTTAGCTCGGTAAGTTCTTCTATAGCATGCTCCACTGCAAGAAAGGTTTCTGACTCAGTGGATGAGCTATCGCCTCTTGCATCAACGACATTGTGATAAACGTAAACCAACTGTTGATCTCTTAACGCTTCACGGCCTTCATCCCTTGACCAGCCCTTCACCACTTCAGCGGTAACGGCCATACCACCATGGGCTGAAAGCACTTTGTTTCGAGCAACAGTTCCTTTTGTCGATTGACCATCAACAAAGACATCATCACTAACACCTTCGCGATATTCGAGAGTGTCATGTGGGAGTAACGATGCCATGCCTAATGTTGTATAACTGGGTACGACACCTAACTGGGAGGTTAACCTAGCTTCGCTGTAGCGCTTTTCATTAATTCGGCTTTCCAGTTCAACAGCAGCCTCATAACGAAACGCATCACTAATGATCACAACTACTCGAGAATTTCTGGCTTTTGAAAAAGCTGGTAAAACTTGCCTGTTGTAAAAATTCTGCTGGTTCTCTACTCCTTCAATTTGCCAGTTACTCAACTTAGTTTCTGAATCAATATTATCACCCCAGTTTCTGGCCAGGTTGTCGATAAACCAGTTGGAATAACATTGCTCAACGGCATCATCCAGCTTTTTAAGAATCTCAACATGTGCCCGATATGAAGCCTCAGAGTAATGGCGATAAGCCAAGTCAAATTTATAAAGGTTACTTTCATAGGCCTTATACAAGTCGTGAACATTACTGTAATGGAAACCTGTGGAATGACTCTGACGCAGTGAAAATAAATCAATAGCCGATGATAGCGCCTTATAAATAACTCGGTATTTCTGGCGAGTATCATCATCTTTATGGCGAGAAGCCCAATAATTGTCCAGACGGTTGGCTATGACTTCCGCATAGCTATCCAGTTCAATTTGATCAGCTTGAGGAATAGCATGGGCAATCTCTACAATGATTTGCCGCTCCACAGCCTCAAAGGTTGCTACCTGAGCCAATGTTCCAAGCTCAATACCATCCAGTTTTTCACTAATACGCAACGCTTCGGAAACCCAGTCAGATACCACATCAAAGGCTTTGTAATACCTGGAACTGTCACGCCAACGGGATAACAGCGCACGAGAAGTAGCTTTTGCACTACCTGATGAAATTGCTAAATCCTTTCCCCAAACAGGAATATCTCCGATACTTTCGCAAAAACCAGTCGTCAGTAAACGTATGAGGAAATGACCGAATTTAAACGGTTCCTCTCCATTCAATTCACCTACTGATGCTGGGTAGCCAACCTCATTCTGTAATGCGGTAACCAGTGTTGGAACAAGATCATATTTGGCCAGATCCAGCATAGACTGTGGAATATCCTCAAGACCAATATCATCTTCAACAGCTTCTTCTGCCAATGCAAACATGATATGGGGTAAATCACAGTTATCGGCTTTGACTACAGTCGCTATCATCGCCAAATCTAACTCTGCTTCATCGAAGTCAGGTCGAGTCCATTTTTTTAAAGTATTCAAGCGAGCCTTACTGGCAAGAAATTTATCTCTTTTCGCCAGGTGTTCACGCAAACTCTGTTGATGAAGACCAAGCTCATTAAATATGATTGAAAAACGGTCTGCATAAAAACAACGTGAATACAGCTTGATATCCAGTAGCCAGTCTTTCTCTGGTTCCGGTTCATTACAAGGAAAATAAAGCAGGTACTTTCCATCAGTATCCTCTAGCTCAAGCTTCAGTTTGATCCCGAGAGTTGACTCTGTCTTCATATTGATGATGTTAATGTCAGATAACGACATTGCAGTTAGTTCGCCTTCAAAGTCTCGCTCTGGATCAAACCAAAAAACGATCCTATGGTTCTCTTTTAAGAAGGCTTGTTCCAGGCCATGTTTCAACTGATCTAAATTCATTAGTATCCCTAACCAACCTTAAATGAAGTTGATGGTGCTGTATTGATCATATTTCTTAGGTGCTGAATAGCACTTTGCATATCCGTGGATAAGGTGACAAATGATAAGGCCACTCCAGAACTAAACAGCCATGGCCCATGCTCCACTACGTTGAGTTTCTTATCACCCCACTCAGGATAAATAAGCATACAGTAACCATCACTTGACAACGGTGATTGATAACGACTCATGTATGCATTCATCTGGTATAGGTCATCACGTTTTGGGCTCAGCCAGGGAGCATCACCAAGGCGTTTATACTTTGCATCAGCAATCACATGTATTGAGTTGTTTGTTTTTACTAAATAATCAGGAAGTAATTTTCCCATTGTCTTTTCTGTTTTCGCGCTAGAAAGTAAAAAGTCGTTTGTTCCTTTTGTTCCATGCACTACTTTAAATCCTTCTTGATACACTCCCTTTAGTGCATTCAAAACATATATTTCCCAAAGCTCAGCAACATCGAGCAAAAGTCCTTTTGCCTTTGAATGAGAATCATCTTTAATATCATTTCCTCGATTGCCTAAAATCTGAAGACTTAATTTCATTAACGGCTTATAGGCAGAAGTTAGAGATGTATATCTAACTTTATTTAACTCCGCTTCAGAGGGTAAAGAATGATGCCTCGAAACAGCTCCCGTAACTTGCTGAAGTCTCAAAGCTACAGTAGAAGGAAGCCAATGAAGTAAATCTTGTTTTGGAAACCACCGTTGAAGTTTATTAAATGCTAAAGCAATACATATACTTAAAGGATTCAATAAAACCTTCTGACTAGAAATTGATACAACAGAATCCAATCCAGAAGCACGTTTACAAATAGTGGGTCTTATAGCTAGTCGACCACGAATAACATTTGATGAAAGTTGAGTTTCAACTTTAACCACCGGCAAGCTATGTTTTGCAGCTTTGCTAAACAGGTTAAACCACATCAACGCTAGCAAATAATGAAATAGTTTTCCTCCATGAATTTGTTGTCCATCAATGTTTACCATAGCAAATTTATTCAATGGCAATTGTTGTGCAATGAAATCCATTCCAAATCTTGGTTCGATAGTAATGGTTACTCCTTCAAAGCTAACTGAACCAATATAACGCCCAGTCCACCACTCACCATAAGTATCTGTGTATACAATAGGTTCATGCTCCACTCGTCCTTTGGCGATGGGAAGAACTAAATCATTGGCAAGTACAGTTTTCGATAATTTTCTTAACCACTTTCTACAAGGTTCAATTCCTCTTGTTTTTCCACCAAAATGCCTGGCAGCTAACTCAGAAATCGGTATTGGTGAGCAATCTTTTAACACAATGACTCTAGGATTCAGGCTTGAATGATGCTTTAAGCTTCTGAATGATATCTTCCTGCTGACTCTTTTCTAATCCAGCAAGGTACTCTTTCAAAAGTGGGTAAAGTGACAGCTTCCACAATTTAGATATTGGTTCTCGCCAGGCACCTTTGCTTTTAAATAAATAATTTGAAAGGCTATTACTGTATGAATTAAGAAACGTATAAAGAAAAGAAACAGCATCCAGAAAGAAAACATGCCCAAGCATAAAATCTTTCCCCAACTCTTCTTCAGTAGCTATTGTTGCGTTTAAAGCTGTTGCAGCTTTAACAAGGCGCTTAAAATCACTTTCCACTTCTTCCCATTTGAATTCACGGCGACCACTCCATGACAGCTTATGCCATCTACTCTCACAAATACTTAACAAGCTTTCAGCGCTGTAGGTAGCTTCTACCCACAAAAATCTACGCCGTAACGCAAAATCCAATTGTTCTACAGAATGGTCAATAAGATTCATTGTTCCGATGATATAGAGATTATCAGGAATGCATAATTTAACTACCTCATCATCATTGGCACCAGGTAGATCAATAGATTCGCCTCTATTTTCCAAAGCACTAAAACATTCACCAAATAGTCGACTCAAATCAACACGATTAATTTCATCCAAAATAAGGACATGTGGTATCTCAGGACGTGTGCCCATTGTGTTTAAAAGTTTTAACAAATAACCATTTACATAGCTGGTATCACCATCTTTAATTTGAAGGCCACGAATAAACTCTTCATAACTATATGCGGGGTGAAGTTGCAAACGATGTATATTGTTTTCAAGAGCAAATGACAGCATCTCCTGCCCGTCATCATCAAAAATTTTTACGCCTATTGTTTGACTCAATCGATATCTTATTGCTTCAGCTGCGAGAATTTTAGCGGTATAAGTTTTTCCTGTTCCTGGAGGGCCATAAAGGACAATTTGTTTTTTATATTCTAGTAGCTCAGAATCGATATCAGGTAACCCCTCCTGGGCTTTCGAATTCCAGAAGGGTTGAATATCTTTGTTATAAAAATCTGTCGGTTTGCCTCTGAATTTTTCTAAAGCAGAGCTAATTACTTTAATTCTTTGATCAATATTCCAGCTTGGTTTAACAGGGCTACATTCAGCATCCAGTTTATCTTTATCAATGAATTCTGAAAATACACTGGCGATATTTCTTTTATTACCAGTACTGATAATTCTTGTATAATACTCAGGGTGGATATAGAAAAGAATTAAGTGTCTAACTTGTGGTAAACGATTGCCAGAAAGTTCATCAAGCATATTTTGCAGCTCGTTTCTATTATTGAAGTTTAGCAGTGAATCTCTTTGAGTTAGAGGCAGTTCAAACCAATGGTTTAGAAACTCAATAAGATAGTAAATCTCCTTCTGTCTATTAGTATTAAATCCCATTCCGCCACTACCAACTCCACCGTAACCAAAGGCTGAAAGAGTTATGGGGAAATCATCTGGAGTAAGAGCTTGTGATTTAATGCAGTCACATTCCCCTTTTAAAAAATCAGAAAGGGTTCCCCTTTTACCACGTCGAGAAATATTACTCGGATAAGCATAATAAATACCTAATATTTCACAAATTAAAGGAACCAACTCAAGCTGTTCATCACTACCCTTAGTGGCGTCGGTATGCTGAGGAACCTGGTCGATTTGCTCTATGAGCTTTTCAATAAACCCTCGCTTATCTATCTTTTCATTTTTAGATAGTGCCAGCCAAAGATTATTTATATTAGTTTTGTTCCACAATTTTTTGTCCGATGATTCAATTGAGCTTTCATCCAACAATACCGATCTAAAGCGATCTGCCAAAACTTCAAAATTATTCATACTATATTTTTATCTCCGTTTTATTCCCTGTAGCAACTTTCACAACATGTTTTAGATTATTTTTAAAGGCGTTAAATGAAGGCATTTTAATCTGATGTAAATCTATTTTTTCTTGCACAAGTGTATTGAGATCAGAAGTAGAGAAGTTACCTTTGAGTGCATCCGACAGTTGCTTTTTTAATGGGTTAGGGGCTTTATCATTCCCCGATTCTTCCTCCAAATTATCACAGCCTTGATAAGGGTTATTTTTTACAGAACAAAGTAACCAGGCTTCAGATTTAGGTTTCGGTACCATAGGTACTCCCAGTTCAAATTCCTCTACCTTAAAACCATTAATCATTGAGTTTCGTTTATCCCTCCAGTTTCCTCGCCCGGCAGATGCCGTTCCATCAGAATCACGAAACAATACTGCAATCACATCTTCATCTACTTCATCAGCCTTAAATTTAGCTGCTGTTGCCAACGCTCTAGCGTTTTCAAAAAAGTATTTAGTCTCTATCGGTTTCTTTTTACCTCGTAACGACATTGCTTTTTTCACTGGCTTTTGTCTATGACTTGCCAGATAGGCTTCAGAAACAAAACTCACTCGCTCTGTTTGAAAGTGAGAGAAGTCATAACCTAAAAATGACTCTATGAGTTGATCCACTATCCAGGCCATCGGCCCAGCTTTAAATGTGTCTGTATCACAACTTTCAGCTGAAGGGTTACAGGCACCAATATCACCTGGACCTTCCCCACTTAACAATAAATACATCTCTGACTCCTTCCTTATTGTAATGTAGCGATTTCTTTGAAGAGATGAGTCAGATCCGTATCTATAAAAACTTCCCCAGGCCCCATAAACTCCAGCTTTTTAGCCATCGATGGAATATCAAAAAGTCTCTTTGCTTTGGTAAAACCCTGATCAGTTTTATAGAGATAGACGACTCCTTTTTTTGCATCAACATCTTCCATAAAATTTAGAATCATAGGGCTATGGGTCGTCACCATAATTTGATTATTTGCATTGACTAGTTGATCAATTAAATATTCGATCAGCTCAGGGTTAATACCATTTTCGATTTCATCAAAAAGTAAAAACTCACTTCCCGATTCTAGCTGAGCAAGAACCGCCATAAGGCGAAGCATACCGTCATTCATATGTCGTGCAGCTGTTTTAAGCTTTTGATCTCCATAACGTTCAGTAATTTCCAGTTGTTTCCAACCAGAGCGTAAGGACTTTGTATCAATACTTTCTAGTTGACGGTATACACCTGCCAACTCATTTTTGAGCTTGTCTTTAACATTTGTTCCTGACTCGTGAATAAATGCAGATAATTTTTGACCACCAAGCCCTAACTGACCATTGGCAGTTTTCGTTTGACTTCTTAATAATTCTGGTGAGAGTAAATCCAGTGAATGAATATCTAAAATGGACTGCTTTAAAGAGTACAGTACTCCTTTGGCCTGAGTTCTTTTCAATTGAGACAAAATTGAACCCTGATATTCAAACATTATTGTAAATTGTTCGAGTAGGGATTTTTCTTCCAAGGCTGATAGGTTTCGACTGTCATATTCACGAAGAATGCAGTGACCATCCTCGACTTTTAAATAGTTGGTGTGATCAATAGAGACTTTTTCCTGAGTACAACGAAGCGTAGTACGATTTACACTACCACCCCAAACTACTTCACCAAAATCAGGAATATCCAGTATAATTTTAAATTCAATATTGCTTTCTTTTGTCAATTTAGAATTAATATCGGCACTATCCCAATGGCGTAATTTTAACCATTCGTCCAGATCTCCCAACATTAACTGTGAGATAAAATCCATAGCTTGTAGAACGGTAGACTTGCCCGCACCGTTTAAACCCACTAAACAGGTGAATTTAGATAGTTCTAATTCAAAATCGACTAATGATTTAAAATTATTAATCCAGATAGATTTAATCATATTTATTCCTCTGTTTTTTACAGATCTTTATTCTCAACTATTTTAAAGGACGTATGAACTGATCCCAGAAATGTTCGGCCATTCCTTCAGCTGTCAGTAAGTCATCTCTACTTTGTCCCATCATGCCACCCATCAGCGATTTAAATCCTATCATTGAACCATTATTACCTATAGACATACTGTCATTGCAGCTGTTGGTTGATATACCTGACTGACTGTAGCAAATATCACCCAGCCCAATACTGTTACTATTTCTGATAATGCCACAGTGGCAAACCTGCTTCCCATTTAGATATACCGAACTTTCAAAACTATCAAGATCACGTTGTCGAAAATCTGCTTCTAGCTCGGAATTTCTAGTTGATAGTTCTTCAAGCGAATTCTCAAAAAATCGTGCTACATACTCAAAGCCTTCCTTGCAGGCCATGTCCCGGTCACGATCTGAAAATTCTTTTTTAATGCCCAGGTTACTGGAACGTGGTTTAAAGCTGGAGGCTGCCCTTATTTCAGAATTAGCATCGACAGACCCTGGTACCATTGTTGGGATAACAGATGAAGGGGTTGCTGAAGAAATAGATTCTATTTTATCCAGAGCTTTAGATACAGCATTGACCACTTCAACAAATCCATCATCAATATGAGAAAATTTGACAATAGGTCTTCCATCAGTCGGTGCTGCCAATAACTTACCGAATAGTAGCTCATGCCAGGCACATGGCTTTAGAATGACAGGAATGACAATAGCCTCACCACGCTCATGCCGATCTAAAGAATTTTGCATTTCAATTTCGAAGCAGTAATTAGAGGCAATGAAATCATGGCTGATCAATAACAAAATAATATCAGCTTCAGCAAAGTGCTGACCTATCTCAGCATCAAACTCATCACCTGGATTAATTCTTCGATCATGCCATGGTTCAATTCGCCCCATACGTTTTAAAGGGGAAAGGTGCTTTTCCAGCTCATTCCTCATGTCTTCATCTACATGAGAGTAAGAAAAAACTAATTTTGCCATAAGGTTACCTATAAGTTCCCATCATACATTTACACTAAATCTATCTTTCTAAGTTAGTTCTTTTATTTGCTTAAGAAACCCAATCAATCTTCCACTATTGATGGGCTCTTCTTTCAGCTTAAGTTTGTCCCAAAGATCAAAAATACTCGATTCTTTTGAAGTAGCTCTTCGTCCACTATTTGCAGAGGATGGACACTCCCCAGACGAAAGTACTAAATCTATATTTTCATACTTTACAAACACCCTGACGCATACTGATAAGCCATCACGTTGACGTAGTTTTATCTGTTCGTGAATCCAGCTCTCAGATAAACCAGAGAGCACCTGTTCTATTCCTGCTATTTTTACTTTAATCATTAGGCAGTTTTCCGTGAACTGTTTTCACTTCTGCTAACAAATCCCCGAATTTTCCGTAGTTGACCTTTACACCGTCATCCAGATCCAGATGGATGCGCTGGTCGGCGTAGTGGCGGAGTTTTTCATCGAAGGTGCTGAGTTCGGCCTGTTGTTTGTGTAAGCGGGCAATTTGTTTTTCAAGTTTTTTTATTTCAGCGGTTGTGCTGCTGGCATCTTTGTCTTTTTCAAGCTTACTGACATGAATACTTAGTTTTGCAGTAAGCGGTATGACGTACTCTGTGCGCATACGGGCCAGAGTTCCTTCGTTGTATCGATGCAGATAAACCAGACATTGAAAAGCCTTTTCTTTCCCACTGCTGAATAACCAGTAGATGGGGCGCTTTTTGTAAGTTTTCAGGTGGTCTTTGAAAAACTTGTCACTTAGATAACGCCGAATGGTATCGCGGCTGCCTTCACCTTTTTTCGGTGACAGGTTATCGGCTAAAAATTCCAGATTTTGTTGCAAATGACTTTTATCCCATGCCACGGATATGAATTGTTCTACTCGATTAGAGGCATCGTCGTCGAACCACTCGGTGTCGGTGAGCGGTATGATGCCATCGTCATCGGCTGGGAAACTGGTGTAACGGCTGGAGTCGAAACCTTCATTACCGCTGTGGGCGTAGATCAGACCCGGTGCGTCCAGACTATAGCGGCCCATCATGCAGCCAATGGCGTAGGTGACCAGTTCCTCCATGGTGTCCTGACGGAAGCGGGTCCACTGTTCCTCTTCGGTGAGCTTGCCACCGTAGCGGTAGGCAGGGTTCACCGTGAGGGTGATTTGTTCGATGGGAACTTCGGGAGTTAACTCTTCCACTAGACCGTAGGCATCAATGAAGAGGCGGTTGTTTTCCTCTTCGAGGCGCTTCATCTCGGCGATGGTGTCACGGTTCTGGGTGACCCAGGTGGTGTAGCAGGATTCGAGTGTAGAAATCGGGACAGATAATGCCGTCAGGATGGGGAGGGATTGAAAGTCCCAGGAGCGTTCGTAGGTGTCCCAATCTAGTTTAGTACGTTCAATTAGCTGACGAACGACCTGATCAATTAATGGCTTGCGATCAAATATTTTCTGCAGAAGAACAGGAAGGGCTGCCACGTTTCCTACCTGAAAATTTACGGTTGGATTCAGTATCCTCATTAGAGAAAATACTTGATTCGAGCATAGCAACCCGGCCACCCAGAGATGATCTTCTGGTTTAGGGAATGCGGAAGATCCTCCTACATCAAAGACAGCTCCTTCCTCGGAGTGTCGAACACCAAAGTAGGAAGCACTGACAAAAGACCATGTAAGGGATGAACGAAAGTAATACTCGGTGTTCTGCGCTCTTGACCGAGCTTTTCCTCCATATTCAGTCCCAAATCTACGGATGTTGAACCCGTCATCCTCCCAGTTGACCAAAAAATCGTTATTGCCAAACCATTTTCTAAACTCACCACCTTTGTTATATGGGAACCATTTCCTTCCGCTTAGCGCAGCAGCATCACGATTACTGAATCCGTATCCCGACTTATCCAATGATACTTCACCCCAAGAACGCATAAATAGATTATTGTTTCCGGTCTGAAGACCAACAGCGACCCCCATGAAAGAACCAAGAGGTGTGCCAACAGCAAAGATGTTCCTCATAGTATCGCTTACCCAATAGGCAATTGGGCTACCAGGTATTTTTTTAAAATCTGAAGACACCAAAGTAAATTTGTAAGGGCATGATGGTGCCTCAATACCTATTTTGAGTATGTTGGATTGAGAATTAGAGGAAGTTAATCGACCCAAATCAAAAAAAGTACCTTTACAAGCACTTGAGCGTTTCTCAATCACAAAAGTGACTAGCGACACAATTGCTGAATCGAAAAAGCTAGTGAAAGAGGGCTTCACCAAACTTCCAATAGAGTAATTTTCAAGAATGTATGAACGCATTGATTCAAAGGAACTTATCGACATCCATTCGAATGGTGTGACATAAGCATTGTTTCCACTAGGTTTAGTTAGCTTGAAGTTGCGAAAAACGAATGCTGAAAACAGATTTGTTTTGTATTCACTAAAGTGGAGTTTCAAAAAATGTTTTAGCGCTGAGTTATGGTACTTACTTCCCATATAGGGCGGATTTGCTACGGCTACATCATACTGCTTCGAGAGAAGTTCAGCCTGTTGCACAAGTCGCTCCAATCGCTTAAGTGCATCTGACACAAACAGATCCTCGCTCGTCGCTTCGTTCAGCTGCTTCAGCACGGGCAACCTCTCTGCCAATCCCTCTGGAACCTGAATCAATGAACCAAAAGTAGTCGCGTGCTCGAAGAGTAGCTTCAGCTCAGTCAGGTCAACCATTCGTATCGTGTTTTCTAGATTCCCGCATTTTCGGGAGTGACGAGGAAGGACAGAAGCCAACGCCTCCGCATCAAACCCCGCACTATCCACCAACGCCATCACGTTGAGCTTCACTTCTCGCTCAAACAGCCGTCGGTCATCCGCTCGTCCTTTCATCATCAGTGCAAAGCCCGACAACTGTGCTGCCCGTTCATCGATGTCCAGACCAAACAGATTCTTCTCAAGAATTAATTGAGCGATGTCTCTTTGTCGATAGCCGCGCTCCAGATAGATAGCTTTGAACAGTTCATAGGCTTCCACCAGAATATGTCCGGAGCCACAAGCCGGATCGATCAGCGTCAGTGTCTCGGGATTGAGTGAACTAGGAGTAATAGCAGCAAGCTGAGCATTAACTTCATCAGTCTGCTCGGCAGGTTCAATGTAATACTCCATCTGCCCTTTAATTGGAGAGTCCGGATAGGTCGCCAACCACTGTGCCCCCAATGAATTCTGCACCATGTACTTAACGATCCAGTTCGGCGTGAACAGCTGGGTCGCAGCCGGAATGTCTTCCGACTTCACTACCTTGCCAATGACCTGATCTTTTTTCTCTGAAATATAGAACTGGTAGAGCCAGCCGATAATCTCGATATTGGCCCAGTCGTTTTCAGGAATGCTTGTCACCAGATCGCGGATTAAGGAATCTGTTTTGGTCAGGTTATCGGGCAATAGCAATTCAGTTTCATCATCAATGTCTTCAAACAGAAACGGCATGGCTTTATGTAATGCATGACATTGAGCCAGTAGCAACATCCGGTAGAGTTCTTCGTCTTTTGTGCCGTCCAGTTTTAACTCGCGAGCTTTATGCTGATCCAGACCAGGGAGATCTATCTCAAGACATTCTTCCAGTATTTGTAATCCGCCCTGTTGCTGAGGATAACTCAGTACTCGTCGCCCATGCCCGAGGTAATCGGCGAGTTCCATGTAACGGATGGCGCACAGGCGATTAAACCAGCTATACGCAAGCTGTTCGATAACTTGTTCAAACCCCACTAACTTTATCTTTTGTACTAAAGTTTCACGAGGTTTAGCCACGGCAAGCGGGAAAGGCTTTCCGTTGATGATGGCCAGGTCACCTTTAACATTTAGCGGCTCTATGGTTTTTTCGGTTATACCATATTTTGTCGCCTGTTTGGTCATGGCCGCGATGAAGTCGTTACGAGCCTTTGGTGCGTAGCTTTTGATATTTCCTGTGTTCATTAATATCTATCCTAAATCTCTGTCCTTAGTGGCCTATCGAATGCGTACACGTTTGTTGCTGGTGACGGCATTTTTTAGCTCCTGTTTGAGTGCATCGATAAATCGCTCGATATCAGCATCTGTTTCCAGGTAGACACTCTCGCTGACTTTGTTAAAAATACTTGATGGCGTTATCTCAACCACTGCTTTTGGCTGTGGTGCTGGCTTGGCTGGTTCGGACTGCTTGTTTTCATCACCACCATTACCTTGCGCTTTAGCTGCCTGCGCTGCTTCTCTTTGTCGACGGGCTTCTTCTTCGGCTGCTTGCTGAATGGCTCTTTCCAGTTCATACATGCTGTCATCCAGACGTTCACCTGTAGTTTCTGTCTGTAACATGTAGATACCGGAGATACTGGTTTCGGTTTCCAAATCAGTTTTTACTAACTGCAAGGGTCGTAATAATCGATTACTCAGTTCAGCTGTGCCCACCCCACTTTTTTCAATCTCTGCTTGCAACTGCTTTATTTTGATATCGACCCGTTCGAGTGCGTGGCTACGTTTCTCGGTCAGGATATTGTCGTTGACTGTTTCAACCGTACTGACCAGGCTAGCCACCTTATGCAGTAAACCATAGGGTGCATTTACTGACTCGATAGAATGCATTTCTGCCAGTGCGGCTTTAGCTTTGGTATCTTTATCCAATGCCTGTTTGTTCTTATCAAAATGATGCAATGCTTGTTGCAGTTGTTGCCAGGTATGCAGCTGGTTAGTGAAGAATTCATGAATATCGCGGTAATCTTCTTCCAGATCCAGGGTGTTGTTTTTGTTATCTATAATTTCTTTAAAGAAATCGAAGCTATCATCATTATTGAGAAGTCGCTCAAGAGTGAGAATAGATTGCTCGATGACCTTTTTACCAGGGAAACGGCTGACATCGGTTTTGTTTTTGTAACTCTTCAGATTATGTAACCACAGGTTGAAGTGTAGAGAGTAAAATTCAAACAGTTCTTTTTCAGTGGCTGGCCCCATGGCCGAGAACAATTCCTTGGTCAGGTTTCGTGCTTGCTTGAGAATATTCTCATCGGTTTGGCGTTTACGAATCACTGTTACTTCCCTGCGACGACGTGAGTTTTGCAGGGGTTCAAAAGCTTCTTTAACCTGCAAGGTTCCACCCGATAGCATAAAACTAATACGACCCATGGCGGCAAGGCGACCCAGTATTAAAATGACTTCTGCATCTGGCCATCCGAAAGGTCTTTTACTGAAGCGTTCTACAATTTCTGCCAGAATAACGCTATCTTTCTGAGAACGTAAATCGACATATTGAGCTACTTCTTTGGTGGCTTGTGGGTTACCTTCCTCGCCATCAAGCGACAAACCCATCTGGGCGATATCATCTACCGTTAATACCGCTTTCAATTCGCGCCAGGGATCATCTTGTAAGACCTTGATATATCCTAGCTTGGTATAGGTATTTTGCAGCAGGTATTGGCAAGCTTCATCAAATTTGGTCAGGATACTGGCATCAGTAATATTCAGGTGCTGGCCTAAGGCATAGACTTCAGCCTGGAGTAACATTTCTTCCAGTGTTGCGCGCAATCGTTTTTTTCGTTCCTGATTTTCACGGCCTCGATCCGCCAGGATACGGGTAACATCGGACTGTGAACCATCGTCATTCAGACGAATGAATTTATTTGTTTTCAGGAACGTGCGTAACTCGCTATAGAACTGTTTATCGTCCTGTAATTTGAAGAGTACTGAGCCTTCGGTGCTTTTGTTGATACAACCGGCTTCACTGTATTGAATGTAATCGGCATCCAGCGGTGAGATCATTTCAACTTTTAAATCTGATTCATAGCGACCATCCTGAGTATGGCCATCCAGATAACGACCTATGCTGTAATCGGTTTTATTGACTGAGTAGCGAAACTTGTTTTTGTCTTTTAGCAGGTCTTTAAAAATCAGGTTACTCAGTTCTTTATTTTCATCAGAGCTGGCAATGTCTATCGATTTTATCTTTTTGGTAATATCACGCTCTTCATTGGTGAGAAATTGAAATTCATCACCATTACGAGTAATTAAGCTTTCTTTCTCAAGGCGTTGCAGGCTTTCTTCAATGCGCTTGCGTAAAGCCAGCTTATCTTCATCAATTTGTTCAATAGACAGGGTTACCAGGTTATTGAGTGTGCCTTTCACCAGGTCGATGTAACGGATCATGAACAGGGTACGCAGCATTTGCACGTCGAAACCATCCAGTGAGGCATTGCCTTTAGCCTGGTCGATGGTGCGTTTAACCGCCGTGTCGAGAAAGCCTTCGACAGAGCTGTAGAATCGGTGCATAGGAATGAGAGCACCCACGCTTTCGCTGGAAATAGCTTTGGCTGCCATCTGGAAAGCATCCAACATGGAACGTTCTCCATAGGCCAGGTGTGCACCGGTAGCGCCCACTTTACGGATTTCTTCAAAGATTTTTTGTACTAGCTGGAAGTGGTATGGTGCAAAGGGGTAATTTTTAACGAAGCTGTCCGGGCCGTCAAAATTCTTTAACGTTGGGCCGGAGCGATCAAAAGAGATCTGGTTTTTGAGTATGTCACCTTTTTTCTCAAACACGGCTTCCAACTTAGCTTTAGCCTCTGGCGTTTTATCCAATAAACGCTTTTGAATTACTTGGTCCACATTCGATGCAGAAAGGGAAAGACGGGTTTTGAAGCGCCCAGCGATCTTGGAAAAATCATTTGCCTTGGATGAAGATAATTCCCCCAGTACAGCATCCATATCTGCCTGCGATGTAACGATAATCCAGGCACGGCCATTACAGATAGTGCCGAGATTTTCGGTTATAGTTTGTAGTGTCAACATCAGTTTGGTATCGCTTCCAATAAACTGCCCTACTTCATCCACAAGAAACAAAATACGATGTTTAGCATCCTGAGTATCCAGATATTCTTTTACCCAGTTACAAAAGTTTTCTACAGAAACACTAAAGGTTTCTTCTGAATCTTCGAACCATTTATTCGCAGCGTCTGCTGAAAGCCCCAGAGCTTCTGCTAGTGCTTTTTCAATATCATCCTGATAAAAATGATAACCATCTCTTTCTGCTATCCAGTCCATTCCACTCGAAGTTTTGAAAGCGGTTTTAAATGTGTCGTAGATGCATTTCTGCGTTAGATGGCGCTCCATGTGTGCGATATGCGGATGGTCTCCACTAAAGCCCTGATGCTCATTAAATACGCGAAGAAAAACATTGAGGATCGGATTGCCATCGTCATTGGAGCTGGCTTTACTATCAATATTGAAAAGAATGACATCTGCCTTGTTGCCGACTGCTTTATCGATATCGGCACGGATTGTGGCATCGCGAATTTTATGCTCATCAAAAAACTGTATAGCTTGTTGATGGTTGCCATCACTATCCACTGCTTCTTTGTTGGCAAGTATGTAAGATAGGGTTTTAAGGAAGTGTGATTTACCAGAACCAAAGAAACCGGAGATCCAGACTCCTACGCGGTTGGCAATACTGGTGTCAGTGATATCAGTGCCATAGGACTCAAAGAAAGAACGAAAATGTTTCTCCAGTTCATTGGTCACCACGTATTCATCTAGCTCCTGGAATACAGTTGCATCATCATCCTGGTCAGCCTTAACAACACCGTTGATGGATCGGTCTAATGGTTTTAAAAAAAGGTCTTTTATAGTCATAATTTTTATCTTCCTTAAATCTTTTGTTTTGGTACGAGCTCGAAAGCCCGGTAGTAATTGTTACTGGGGATTTTGCTAAATAGACTCATCGTCTGGCCGTCGTAATGACCGGGGTAAAACAAAACAACCGGCGTTTCACTCAGTAGTGAATGCAGGCTGTTGAGCAAGTTGTGTGCACGTAATAATGGCCAGACTGAACCTACCCCTGAGATAAAACCGATGTCTTTATTCATTGCCTGACTGCTTTTTACTAAAAAGGGTGCAAATTTATCCATGTGCAGCGGGCCTGATAGTGCTTTCAATAAAGCTTCATCCCCTTTCTTTTGCTGCATGGTTATCGCCTTGTCGACAAACCCCCTGTCTTCAAGATAGCTCACCAGTGACTCTAGCAGGTTGATATTTGCTACCTTTATCTGGTTGTGTTTTTTTTCCAGCATGCCTTCGAGGAAAGTAATGTATTCTCGAACTTCCAGCTCTGCGGCAGGATCGTAATCAAAGATCCAGAAACCAATTTCATTACCCAGCCCCTGGCTATGCAGAAATTCATCCGAGAGTATCTTTTCTGGTATTTGATTTAATCGATCTTGTAGTTGCTGATTCATTTTTCTTCCTTATGGTGGCATTTCATCATAAATAACCTTTTGATGATGCTTCCATACATTCTTTTATACGCGGTTTGTAGTTGTCTTCAAGCATGACTCTTAGTTCTGGTCGAATGAGAACATGTTGGAGTTTTAATGACCGCGTACTTTTTAAATACCCCATTTCAGCCAACATGCGAAATACGACTTGCCCCATTTTCTTTCTGGTGGATTCTGTCCAGTCCAGAATACTGGAGTCTCTGTTGGCACACTCTTCAAGGAAATCCATCCATTGAAACACATCTAATTTTTCAGTGTGAGTTTGGTAGGCATCTTTTACCACTCGCTCTATGAATTCTACTAATAGAAGGTTTCTTTCAAGTGCTGCGCAAAAAGCGACCTGAGTTGCCAGTTCTTCATCTCCATCACGCAATGCTCGCCAGAATTCAGGCTCTAATCGTTCCAGTCGCTTTCTAATAGCCTGGGCATTGCGTTTGGCTGATGCAGGACTACGTTTTTGCAGAAGGTTATCCACTCGAATAGCCTGATCCCAATCTTCTGATGTTGCATGGTCTAGCATCAATCCAGCGATGATGCGACTCTCTCTTACCATTAAAGAGCCGCCTGTTAAATCACTGTCGTACTTAAAGTCAGCCATGAAACACGCCTAATTAGAACCTGAATTAAAGAGATGAGGACTCAAATTCTTTCGATCTGATTCAAGTAACTGGATGGGGAATTTGAACTCGTCATTGGCTTCATCCTGACTAATCGCAGCCTGATAACGTTGAAGTGTGTAATGTGCCAATGCTTTTCTAACGGTAAACTGAAGGCGGCCATCAGGCATCCCGAAGTCTTTTTCAACCAATGCTTTTTGTGCATCTGTTAGTTTGATGTTGGGTATAAGAGTAAGGGTGATCGATTCCTGCCATTGGTCATCTTCTGACATTGGTGGTGCAATTTCGTCTATGGGCTGAGGTGTCCTGTCAATTCGGGATAACAGGAAATCTCTGAACTCTGTATGTTTGTGACAATATGCCCTGACATGCCAGCGAAAACCAGAATAGACAATAGTGTGTGGTGAAATGATTCGTTCACTCCATATCGGGTTAGCCATGGAAGCGTATAGTATTTTGATGCTGCCACTACGACGGCAAGCTTTGATCACTTCTCGCAAAACTTCTGGTCTAACAGTTCTATCGGGCAGCTGAACAGAAGCTAGATTAGCTTCAGGCTCCAGAATTACTGCCATAGAGTCACTCACCAGGCCTGAAACCATGTCCAGGTATTCGTTGATGTGCCCTTTTGTTAATACCGGGCTAAAACCAGGCTTAGTTACATAAGCTTTAACCGATGGATCATGTATTAAAGAATCTGGATTATGGTTCGCCATATATCGCTTGATATCGGCAGATGCCTGCTGACGACTCACGCCAAACCAGGCTATTAGCTTGTTGGTGACCAGACGCCCCTCCCAATAAGCCAGGAGCTCGATTGCTCTTAACCTAAGCAGTACCTCATGCTTTTCTGTAATCATTAAATATTGCCTTTTAATTATGATCGCTATTTTGCACCACTATTGACAATATGTAAAATAATAGTACAGTAAAGAAACTTTACATTAAATGGAGACCGGTATGGCTACTCAAGATCAGCGTGAAAAGGCGTGGAATAACGCCAAAACAATACGCGGCAAAAGCCCCGATCAATACAGACAAGATCCGTATGGCAATACAATGTACAAATCTTCACACGGGAAAAGCTCAGACATGGGTTGGGATGTAGATCATATTAAACCCAAAAGAAGGGGCGGCAAAGATACTACTCGCAATCTTCAGGCATTGAATTCTGCTGTTAACCGTAGCCTGGGAGACACACTGATGAAGAAAAGTCGGCATTCGAAAGGAAATAAGTGAGTTGAGATAAAAAGCCACTGACATGTATAAAAATCTTACAACAATTTGCTACTCCCCTTCAGATCTCACTCGATACATGGGGAGTCCATTCGCATCGTGGATGGATCGTTTTGTAATTGAGCAACCTGATCAGGCTCCCGACAAGGATCCTGATGATGCATTAATGGGGATGCTTGCTCAAAAAGGTTATGCTCATGAAGATGCCATGGAAGCTACTTTAACTGAACAGGGCTTATCATTGGTTAAGATTGATAGCGGATCAAAGGAAGAAAAGCGAGAACAAACCATTTCTGCAATGAACGATGGAATAGATATCATCGTGCAGGCTAGACTAGAACTTGATCAATTTGGAGGTTTTGCTGATTTCCTGGTTAAAGTATCTGGTCAAAGTCAATTAGGTGATTACCACTACGAAGTATGGGATACAAAACTAGCCAACAAAATTAAACCTACTTTTATTATACAGCTCTGCTGCTACGCCGAAATGCTTGAAGCAATACAAGGATGCCGGCCAGAAATCATTACTGTTGCTCTTGGCAATGGTGAAAAAGTGCGATTGAGAACCAGTGATTTTTACTATTACTACCAATCTCTGAAATCTGCTTTTCTATTGGATCAAAATAACTTTGATCCAGACATACGTCCCGACCCTGCAGATTCTAAAAGCTGGGCCGACTGGAGTGACTTTGCAGAACAATTACTTACTGAACAAGACCACCTGTTCCAGGTAGCCAATATTACCAGGGGGCAAATAAAAAAGCTCAACCATGCCGGCATAACCACCATGCAGCAGCTAGCTGACTCAGCTTTAAGTCATGTTTCAGGAATAAATCCTGCTGTACTGGAAAAACTCAAATCTCAGGCTTCTATTCAAAAGGAAAGTAATGGATATGAAGTGCCTCATTTTGAGATTTTACTACCAGCTCCAGGAGAAAAGTCAGGCCTGACTTTGTTACCACCACATTCCTCCCTAGATGTATTTTTTGATATTGAGGGTTACCCATTAGATGAAGGAGGGCTTGAGTACCTTTGGGGATGTACCTATTTCAACAGTGAAGGTGTTCGAGATTTTAAAGACTATTGGGCACATAACCGAGAACAGGAAAAAACTGCTTTTGAAGCATTTATACGCTGGGTTTATGAACGCTGGCAAAAAGATCTATCCATGCATATTTACCATTATGCTAATTATGAAATTGCAGCTTGCCGGAAGTTAATGGGTCGATACGGTGTTTGTGAACACGAAGTTGACCAATTGCTTCGTAATGAAGTTTTTGTCGATCTCTACAAGGTGGTAAAGGGAGGTTTGTTATTAGGTGAACCACGTTATTCCATAAAAAATGTCGAACACATCTATCGAGGCAAGCGAGATACTGAAGTAGCTTCTGGCGGCGAGTCAGTGGTTGTCTACGATCAATGGCGTGAACTGAATCAACGTGGAGAGCAAGGTGCTACATGGAATACTTCATCCATCCTTGAAGAAATTCGTAAATACAACATCGACGACTGTGATTCGACTCAAGAGCTCGCTGAATGGCTTCGAGAGCAGCAAAAATCTCACGGTATTTCTTTTTTAGGTAAAACAGAAGTCATTGAGCCGGAGATTAAAGAAGAGATTACGGAGCGTACACAGTTACGCGACAGGTTACTGCAACGATCTTTAACTGAACTGAAATCAGATACTGCACAGGCAGTATTGACTGAAAATCTGGCCTGGGTGCTGGAGTTTCATCGTCGAGAAGCCAAGCCTATGTTCTGGCGTTTGTTTGAAAGATTGGGGTTAAGTCATATTGAACTAATGGATGACCTTGATTGCCTGGCTTTCTGTGAGCGAACAGAACGAGAGTCCTTCAAGCCTACCCCAAGAGCACGGAACCTGGCTTTTGAATACCGATTTGATCTTGCGCAGGAGTTTAAAGGTCCCAGGAACCAATTCTATTTATTAGGTATTGAGACCGAAGATGGTAAAAATGCCAAAGTTTCCTTCGTTGCGGACGAAAGTGATCTTGAAAGTGGTTTAATCGTACTGCAAGCAAAAGAAGAGCCTCCTTCGGTTATCACCCTTATACCCGATGAATTCGTTAACCCATCCCCCATTCCAGAGGCTATAGAAGAATCTGTTCGCGAATACGAAACTGGACAGCTCACTGCCTCAAAATCGGCCATTATAGATTTTCTAACCAGAAGCAAGCCTCGCATCAACGGACTTCAGGGTGGACCCATTGCGCCAAGTCTTGATTCAGAAAAACGACTACAACAGATCATCAATGCAGTTAAACAACTGGACAATAGTTATCTGGCAATCCAGGGCCCTCCTGGCTCTGGAAAAACTTTTACTGGCAAGCACGTTATAGCCGAATTGGTAAAATCTGGAGCTAAAATAGGTATCGCTAGCAACAGTCACAAAGCCATTAACAATCTATTATTAAGCACCGCAAAATACTGCAAAGGAAATGGAATATCTGCGACTTTTTGCTGCACAAAAGATACAGATCCAGAGTTAGTCGACAATGATGTCACTATTCTCAAAAACAAAGATCTTACTGATTACACTCAACCAGGATGTGTACTTGGCACAACTGCCTGGGGATTTGCACGTGAAGACATTGCTGGAGAGTTAGATTACCTATTTGTCGATGAAGCGGGACAGGTCGCAGTAGCTAACCTTATAGCAATGAGTAGATCTGCCAGAAATCTGGTTCTTATGGGGGATCAAATGCAACTGGGCCAGCCCTCACAGGGTACACATCCTGCCGAAAGTGGTCTTTCCATACTGGATTACCTGTTACATGAAACGCCCACTATTCCAGATGATATGGGCATATTCCTAAGTACAACATACCGAATGCATTCAGCGGTTAATCAGTTTATTAGTGACAATATCTACGAAAGTAAACTTAAAGCTAACCCAGAAAATGATGAGCGGGTTATTGAGGTACCTGCTGGTTGCAAAGGGCCATTGGATCTAGAAGCTGGTATTGTGTTTATTCCTGTTAAGCATGAAGGAAATACTCAGGCATCTGATGAAGAAGTCACTGAAATCGTACAGCTTGCCCATTCATTGATAGGTAGGATTTTTCATACCGGTAATACCGAAGAGCCCTCTCGTTCTATTTCATGGTCCGATATTCTTTTTGTTGCACCTTACAATCATCAGGTCAGCAAACTTAAAGCAGCTTTGGGAAAAGAAGCTAAGATTGGAAGTGTGGATAAATTTCAGGGCCAGGAAGCGCCGATTGTCGTCCTAAGTATGTGCGCCAGTGATGCAAGCGAATCACCTCGCGGTCTCGATTTTCTGTTTAATAAAAACCGTATTAATGTGGCGATATCTCGTGCTCAAACTTTAACTATAGTGGTTGGGAATCCTACAATTGGAAAGACTTCGGTTAATACTGTGGAGCAGTTGAAACTGGTCAATCTGTTTAATGCAATTACAAATTGTTAATTGATAAGATTACAGTAAAAGCCCTTAATAATAACTCAATATAAATAAAACTAAATATGATAAAAAATCTTGACCAAAAATTAATGGCAGAATTAGAAGCAGACCCTTTTATCCAAAAACTATGTGGACAGCTTAATAAAGATAATCGGATGTTTAACCATGCCTGGGTTACCTATAATTCTAAGAAGTGGTTTCCTATCTTAGTTGAGGACACAGATACAAAAATTATAGGCTTTGATTTTAATCCTGGCGGAGAATGGGGGCAAAAGAAAAAATTAAACAAAGATAAAATATCGCTAACTACACTACTAGCTTTATTTATAAGTAACATATATCAAAAAAAATCAGCTGTCCGCTGTAAAACAAAAAATGATCCTGATAGGAATGCCAGAGACTTTATAGATTTAAAATTCACTCCTGAATTAAATCAATTGATAACTGAGTATCGTAAACATTTTGGCATTATCACCGATAACTCAGCGTTAATTAAACAAGAGGAACGTAAGGAATCAGAGCATCCTTTTTCAGATCATATTATTAAAGCATTAAAAAATGAAGCTGAGAACTTAGCTACTTCACTTGAAGGGTTTGATGGTGAAGAACGTGAAGCTATTGCGAAGTATCGAACAAATCAGGGGAAATTTAGAGAGCTCTTGTTGAAATACTGGGGGGGTCATTGCGCAGTTAGTAGCTTAAGTGAACCTAAATTACTCATTGCATCTCATATTCTACCCTGGAGTAAATCAACTCCAGGTCAAAAAGGTGATCCATTTAATGGGCTGTTACTATCAGTTACCTGGGATTCACTTTTTGATAAGGGTTTAATTACTTTTGATGATAGTGGTAAAGCAATCCTAGATAAATTATCCAGTGATACTATTGAGTGCCTGGGGTTAAATATCGAGAAACAGGTCATTAATCCTGAAAAACTAACAACTGAACATAAACAGTATTTACTTATGCATAGGGTTCTGTATGGATTTCAATAAATAGCCTCATTTAAAATTAACAGAGTGGGCATATGTTGATTAGAGAATGATAATAAGTCTGGATACACTGAATCATGCAACCAATTTTTCAAATCATCAAGTATTACAGAGGCCGTTAATTAAATGTAAGGCTTTATAACCAAAATATGGTCATATAAGATACCTTTAACAGTTTTGGGAGGGGTTTCTTTAGCCCCACGACCTGTGCTGCTGATGAACAGCAATTTAGTGAGAGTTAACAATATTATTCTGAGATCATCACAAAATGAATTCACATGATAAAATCAGATAAAAAGACAATCTTAAAGTGCCATCATTCACTGGGAGATAATTGTGAATATCATATCATTGAAAATTTGAGGAAAACGAAAAGATAAGGAAACTGTATGACTTTTGAAAATGCACCCTGGCTATTTACCCTCGCCCTATTCTACGTTTTTGTAATCGTAACGTTATTGTCAGTCGAAATAGTTAAGAAAATACTAATTTCCCAGAAATGGAAAATACGAACAGTTCTCCTGGGACTAATGCCGTTTTTTTTAGCATTGATTATTGCTGTATTCAGTATGGCGGGTGAATTGCTTTACCTGTTACCTGAATATGCATCTCGCCAACAGGAAATTATGCAGTTTGTTGATACTGCATATGGCTATAACAATAATTTGCTTATAATGATCCCAATGGGACTGCTTTACTTCATCGTGCTTAGCATTAGTCAAAATAAAAAGTTTCTGTTTTGGGATTATCAATCTGGTCATAGTAAATACCAGATAAATGCAGCCGGAGACTGTATTCATGCTTCTAACTCAAACTCTGTACTTCAGCAACGAGAGATGGATCTGGAACAAGAAAGTGAGGAAGATAAACGTAAGGATGAAGAATGGCGAGATGCTTGCGCCGTAGATGATAACTATTGGAATAATTGGTCAAACCCATAATATCTGGAATACATAGATGAAAATATATGCAGTCTCATTGTCAGTTCTATTTGCCATATTCTCAGCCAATATAAATGCTGATAAATTTTACTGGTTAATTGGCGACTTAAGCAAAATAAAAGTCAGTGAGACTGTAAAATCGAAGAAGATTTTGACTGACGTACCCAAAGAGGCAATTATGGAAATACCTGTCGCCTGGACGGCGGCATTGTGTGATTTCAATAAAAACATTGTCACTTACAAAGATAAATTAAATCGTCATATTGCGGTTTGTGCCTATATTGGAGCAATTAGAAATTATTAATAGCTGAAAAGTCATTAGTTGTACCAAATTAGCTTTTGCTATTAAAACCCCGAGAGGCGCCCTTTACGCTACTACTTGCCCCTCTAGAGGAGCCTGGTTTACTTAATGACCCCATCGAATTACCCATATTCCCTATTCTCGTACCCGCCATATTCATGATCCACAATAACAAAAATGGTGCTACGACATAAAATAGCGTGAGTACTATATCCAGTATTAAACGATTAGCTCCCATGTTGTAGGTACTCCCCAGCATGGTGGCATCAGGGTGCATCGAGACGAATAATTGTGCATCTAGATAATCAGCGAAATTCCAGATAGTAGTAAAAAACTGGATTGCTAACATGATAAAAATCATTTGAATGGTGGCATCAATATCATAGTTAGACATGATCATGTAGATCAATAACAGCATATAGATCATCATCAACAGGACTGCCTGCACCATGGGGGCAGCCTGTTTTGCAATGAACATATTGGTGTAGAAATTTATTAGTTCACTACTAAATGAACTTGATGCAGCTGATCCTTTTGCAGCATTGAATATTTTGCTGGCAACACCTGTTTTTAATAATAAAGCTCCACCACCGATTGCTGCCAGGGCTGCAGCACCCTTCTCGCCAGCCTGTGCTGAAGAGTCTGTTCTGATATCGGTAAAATCGTTTGCACCAAAAAGACCTCCTTTATCAACAGAAAAAGAAGGTGGGTCTTGTGCGACATAGTTGTTGATGACCATATCTTCAAGTTGTTCATCGGTAAATGTGTACCTTGCCGCAGCATTACCGACTGCAGTAAAAGCATTTGTCGCCAACCTGATAACTTTTTGCGTGAGTGTTTCGTTGGGCAATGATGGTGTGTAAGCCATGTAATCCTTAGAAGCTTCAATCGATCTTAATAGTTTTCCTTTTAGTCCACGAGCTCCATCTTCCCACCACTCATCACAGTAAGGTTTGCCATAGAGTGGTTTATTCGGATCTGGATTATTGATCAATTCATCAGGGTAAAAGTCTCGTGCCTGGTTAACCGGCCAATTATAGACGCCACTCCTGGCTTGAAACCCGCACCCCCCAAAGAAATTATTGCAAAGCTTTTTATCATGCTCTTTGTAAAAGCCAGATGTTTCCAAATAGTAGTGTGAACCGATAAACATCCAGTCATCGTGTTCAGGGCTTCTGACTCCACCCGTATCAACATTTCTCGATATTAAGAAGTTAGGCCATGTTTGCCTAGCTACATGATTATAATGCTGTCCACCTCGCATGGCTTCTGTGTATTTTGATTTGGACGGTAAGTAACATTCATTAGCAAAACGCATATATTCACGCCTTAAACCCTGATCTTTAATCGTTAGGCTGCGTAACTGCATGTCCAGGCCTTTAATATCTTCAAAACAGGTAAAGGATGTCGATATGGCAGCATTCACACCTGAACCGACGGATAAAGTTAACCACCATAACACTGGTATCGATACATTATTAATTGCTGCTAAATGAGCATCGTAAGTCGATCCTGTGTTATTTCCGGCTACATTGGTAAAAATATCGGTTCCTCCAACCTGGTTGGTACAGGCAACTCGATAACGCACTTCATTCAGATCAAGTTTTGAGGTCGGTACAACCGCAATCATAAAAACAGCAAGCATGGCCAGTGCATCAAAATTCACTCTTGACTGTGAGACTAAAGATGCTGCTTTATCATTCTGGGACTGTAACGGCTCTTTCCAGTTTTTTATGATCATCACAATAAACGGGAATAACAGTAATCCTGATGCTCTGAATAAATCATACATTGATCCATAGATCGACCATCCAAACATGGTGGTATAGATTTCTAATAATGAGCCTACATTCATTAGAATTGCCTCATTAAGAATGAATATAGCGAGACATGAATGCTCTGTATTAAAAATAGCTCCACTGCAAGCAGAATGAATAGGGTTGATTTTCTGCTCATCTTTGCGCGGTCAATAATGGGTTCATCCCAATGCCTTACCCTACCCCAAAAACCAATAATGGACTCCCAGAAGATAAATAACAGGAGGTATAACGCCCAACGAATAAATTGTGTCCAGAAGCCAAAAGAGTGTATTGATTCATTGAATTTTTTTAACTGCTCTCCAGACAGTGTCTCTACCATGAACAAACCCAGGCTCGATATAATGAATAAAATCATGAGAACGCCTAAGACCAGTAACGAACCACGCAAGGCTCGTTTAGCAAGAGATTTTGACTGGGTCTGATTTATTTCTGTATTCATCGAATCAAATCTTAATTGGTTGGAATACCACCATCTAAAAGAGTCGGCTCTTCGATAACGATACCGGTTCCTGTAGCAATACCACTCGACTGTCGGGCATTGTGTTGATTGATTATGGCTAGTGCTGTTGAGTTGACTGTTGTTCGTTTCAAAGCCAATGTTTCATAGATTTCATTAACTAAAATATCGAAATCTGGAAACGTTTTACTACGAATATATTCTTCCGTTTTATCAGATATTTTTGCAGCTACGTTATCAGGATGATTGAGTCCCATTAATAACATTTGTCTAATAAGCGTTACCCGTTCGTAGGCTTCATTGACGGCCATCTCACTCACCAGACGTTCCACAAAAACTAATCGTTCACCCAGCGGCATTGCCCGAAGACCTTCTACCAATCCATTAGAAAGTGTAAGACTGGTAAATCGGTTTATCGCCTCAAAATCATAGGAATTGATAGCGTCCTCTAATGCATTTCTTATAAGTGGCTCTAAATCAGTAACTACTTGCCTTAGACCTTCGCCCGTAATTGACTGGGGTTCAGGATCTCTTTCAGTTGTGATAATAATCATGTCACCCACTACATCCTGTATCCATATTCCTGCATCTGAAGGGCGTGACCAGATTTGTACGATGGGTTGTTGTGCCAGTGCACCCACAGGTAAAGCATCTGTCGAGACATCACCGGTACGGCCTAACATGATATTGTAGCCTGCCATCACCAGGTCATGATTTATCTGGATAGGCCGTTGCACAGTGCCGTATTCATTTCCACCCAGCCATTCAATGGGACCTGTCGGATCATCGGCAATATCTTCTTTAGTATCTGCAATATTGTCACCAGCTTCGGCTCCAATTTTCCATTTATTGGCAACTACCGCTGTCATAAATCCATCATAGGGGTTCTTTCCTTGCCGCATTTCTGCTTCCATTTGTTCACAAGTCTTGTAAGAAAAGCGGAACAACTCGGCTGTTTCATCAAGACTTTTAGTCACGATGTTATAAAGATTCGGATTGATCTTTTGCATTAAATAACCAGGTAAACCAGCCACCGCTGCAGATATTGCATTTTGCAATTGCATGGGTATTTCTCTAACCCGTGTTTCAATTTGATTAATCATTTCAGAGACATTGTTTTGGAAATCAAATTCACCACAAGAATAACCAAAGCCACCTTTAAATCGTGCAGTCACACGATGAGTCACAAAACCGGAACCGGGTGCAGGAACTACACGTCCGCCGCCCAGTTTATAAAAAAGCACATGCGTTCCATCATCTACATTTGGTAAAGTGGGGTCTTGAGAAAAAGCTGAACCAGTTAACGTAGCACTAACTAAAAACACCCATACGGCACCTTTTTGATTTCGAGTTTGCTTAATCTTCACTCTTCTCATCTTCGCTTTTCTACTGCCGATGTTTGAAATAATTTTTATAGCCTTATCCAAAATAATCATTCTCCTGTTCCTCGAGATATTTCTCATAAGCAGAACGGTCTTCTTCTATGCCAGCCATAATATTACCGAGTGACAGACATACTTTAGGCATGGGTAATTCACCAGTTTTATGTCCACTGGTATTTGAACAACATTCATATGTTTTGTAGTAATTCCAGGCATAGCCGCCATAACCACTGGGTTTTAGGCTGTCAATTTTCAAGTCTTTACCTTGAGGATAATATGGATCAGCTCGGCAACTTTTAACCTGAGGGAATATCATTTGCCATTTACCGCCTTCAATCGAATGCGGTAGTTCAACACCTACTCGGTAACCTGGTTTAACCGCAGTTTTTAAGACATCTAAACCTCTCCATGCGAGAACACTGGCTGTTTTCGCATCATGGCTCTGGTTTATCGATCCATCCCTTGGGTACATATTTCCCCAGATTTCTTTTGTTAAAACTTCTACCGTGGTATTAACTTTTTGTAGTGTGTCTTTACTCAGAGGGTTAATGATCGTTTTACTATGATCAGTACCACTGATTGGACCATCGGTTAGCGGATAGCCACTACGCCACCAGAACGCATCTGCGAAGGATAAATAATATGGCTGGAACGGTTTAATATTGGTGGGGCAAAATAATCGTGGGGCGCGAAACCGTGGCCGGGCCAGGTTTCCCCATCCAGATGATGCAATTGCAGTCATTGATGCAACTTCAAATCCATCCATGATTGTATTTACATCTTCCTTGATATTTTTAATCGTCTGGACAGCAGATAACACTTCATCAATTTGTTTTATTATTTCAAAAGCCTGAATGGCTGCAATAAGTTTTTGTTTTATTGTGTTGACGACTTCATCCATGGTTGGAATTTTTATTTTACTGGTATCAAATCCAAATCCAGAATCATTAAGCTTATCTTTAGTGTCTCGGTCTACTTCAGCAGGTTCGACCTTCGAATCACTTCCATATTCAGGGACTTTATAACCACTCAACGATGGACTGGAGCCTTCATTAATGAAATCTGGCAAGATTGCCAGGGGATGACCAATAACATCAACTTCTTTGAAAGATATTGTTTGGTGCTGTCCCTGCTTTAATGGATCGGCACGACCTCCCTGTAAGCCACCCACCAATCCTAGCAAACTACCAGCACCGGTATTAGCAGTTGAAACTATCGCTCCAAACGTATCTCTCCACTCTTTCAGCGGTTCTTCACCCACTTCGTCATAAGCAGATATCAGTAGCTCTGGCAAAGCATGTTGAATACGAGGTGAGATTATTGTGTAGATGTACGCACCCTTTGTGAGGCTAAACCCCCATTTCCAATGAGCACAAACACCTGTAACACAGTAACCGCCGCAGTCCTTGTCTAACATGCCATTAATGGAGGTTCCAATCAGGTCTTTCAATTTGAATGTCTGGCTATCACTGTCTGACATTGAGGAAGGATCGGTAAAATTTGCAGGATTATTATCAACCTCGAAATGCAATGGGTTGGGTGGTGGCCCTGAATCGCAAATATCACAATCTGCGAATAGCATTGTTGAACTGAAGGTGATAAAACAGGTGAAACTAACTAAAAGAGCTTTCATATTTAGGACTCCTTACCGTCTTCTGCTATTTTCAAAACGTTTAATGGCTGTAGCCGTATCGGTTACGCCATAAATCACGTAGTTACCCTCACCAAATACAAATGCCGGTAGTTTTTTAATATCCCACTCGATCAATAGAGCCACGCCTTTAAATAACGTCATGGCTTTAGTCTTATCCAAGCTGCCCATGCGTTCATTTGCTAGTTGCTCTGCTTTAACAGGGTCCAGGGGAAGGTTATGTGTGATTTCTGCTTCAATATTACTAAGCTCGTCAAGATTGAAAACTTCAATTTCGAATTGATACTCTGTGGCAGCTTCAGGGTGCAAAATAGTTTTTTGGTTGGTTCCAAGATATGTCATTTTGGTAAAGGCATCACTCGCATTAGTAATCGATAAGCTTTGAATAAATATCAATGTAATAATAATTACCTGTTTCATCACTCTGCCCTCTTTTGTTTAATTTGATCGGCAATATAAAAGCAGGCATCTAATTCACTGAGGTTTTGCTCCTGCATAATTTTTCGCCTGGCTAATTTTTCATCTCCATCCGTTCCCGCCAACACCAGAGGAAGAGCTGGCATGACTACACGAAATATTGATTTAAGCCTGGGAGATAGAATGACACCCTCGGTGTATTTTTTTGCCTCCTTTCGAGTACTACACATCAGGTGTTTCTCATCTTCTGTGAGTGTTTTGAAACTTTCTAATTCAGCCACTTCGTTTTCAGTGGTATTAATTAAATACCACCATTCCGACAGATCCAGCATCTTCTCGGCTTCCTTCGGATAGTCTTTGAGTTGCTGTGTTCCCTGACGTAACCAGATGTTTAATTTGCGCCATGTTTTTGCTCCAAATACGAAAGGTTTGACCAAGGTTGGGTTAGTTGTAATAACGTGTCCTTCATCCGTATAGACGTGTGTCTGACGACCGGTGTTTTGATATTTTTCACCGATATCAGTAATGGTGTTAATTAGCGATATAATCGTTACAGCCAGCATGTCCTGATACTGTTCACTGGTCAGAATACCCATGTCTAATATGGTCACATCGACCTCTGGCCACTGACTTCCCGGTCTATTAAAAAAACGACCATGTAGACCTTGAGTCCAATACTCTAAAGACTCTGCCAGGTGAATAATTTTATCTTTTCGTTTAGCGGTTAATTCCTGACTGGAAGAGTAGGTTTTAAATTGCCTGACGACATCACTGATAATGACAAACCCCTTATCCTCAGAACGTGCTTCACGAGTGGCATCAAGAATGGCTCGTCGTATTAATAGCTTATCAGGCTGTTCAATATCATCTTCTTTTTTTGGGTCTGCACCGGTTATCATTAAACGCGTTAACAGTTCCATTTCCCCCAGATAATCTCTTTCTTCCTGTTCGTCGTCATCTTCATCAAGACCACCCTGTTTATCGAACTTGATATCGACTGATACACTTAGTGCGGCTTCCATCGCTTCTTCATTAACTTCCGCTTGCTTCAGGGCTTCAAAAGCTTTGGCATAGGGTGGTAATGAAATATCAGAGGTAGTACCGAATTTCACCATGTTGGTTGTGAAGCCAGTGGATTCCAGGTACTTACCGGTTAATCCAAAGCTGTTACCTTTTTCAATGATAAAGAGTCGTTGCTTGACCATGGCCATGTCGTGCAATACCAGGTAATTTATTAATGCCGATTTACCGGCACCGGTAGGACCGAATATTAAACCGTGTGCTACACGGGTTTTATCTTTAACCGGGTCAAATAACATCGGTTCACCAATCCTGTTAAAAAACAAATTACCAGGATTCCCTGTTCCTCTACCTCGACCATACAAAGGTAAATAACAAGCCAGGTGATTGGTATAGGTGAGTCGTGTACTTTTGCCCTGCCGTTGATCGAGCTGATAATCAAACGCCATAGGAAGATGACGCAAGTAATTATCCAGTGTTGTTGGGTCAAACTTAGGCTCTATAGGATTGAATTTAGAGGCAGATAGAATTGTCACTGCTTGCCGTGCTTTTCGTGCCAGTTCCACATCTGTTTTGGCTCGAATATATACTCCCGAAAAGGTAGGGTAGAGACCATGACCACTGGCCATGTTATCCAGCGCACTATGTGCCTGTTTCGCAGATTGTTTGGCGGCAGGACTACCCTGCCCTGCAGATTCAATGATGTTATTACAATGCTTTTCGACAGCATTTTGTGAAGCAACTACAATCGTTGTCACAAAAGTTGACCCTTTCGGCAATAGATCCCACATCGATGCCGTTGAACCCGCATGAGTTTGTATCTCTGCGGTTAGAATGCCGGTCGTAGGAGGGTTATCGATGGCTTGCAATGCAATTAGTCGATGTGGCATTCCATGAAACTTCCAGACTCCACTTTCTTTATCCGATTCAGGGTATCCCGTGAATAACATCTCGGATAAATCAGCACCCACACCGATACAGGAATCGTCATCAGGGAATGGACGTGCTTTTAGATAATCCTGTGGTGAGTCGAAGCTGTCGGGATTTGGAGAGAACCAGGGTAGTAACCAGTTGTATAAATCTGCAGATAAATAACGCCTCGACTCAATACCAATTTGACGTAAGGCACTGATGAACGATTCTACTGCATCGTTTAAATCCGTGGCCGGAGTACCTCGTCCAGGGATAGGTAAGCCTGACTTATTCAAATAATCTGATGGGTTACATTTACGATAAATAACACAACGGACTTTACGATACTGACCGTTCCAGTTGAACTGAGCCACATCATCACGAAACAGGCCGTCTTCTTTAGCCAGGTGTTGGAGATGCTCCTCCATTATATTCATCCACAGCTCGTGATGTTTAGTGGCTTTGGCTTCGTCCGTCGCATAGGCTCTAAGCTTATCGACCAGATCCGTAATCGGTTCATCATTCAAATACATCTGCACGATAATGGGATAATCCCGGTCACCGGGTAAACGCTGTAAAGCCTGCTGAATACCTGACTCAATAATTTCAAGAACTTTTTGCGACTGACCTTCAACATCAATTGGAGTCAGTTCAAATATCGCTCCCACACTTAGCCCATCGTCCATGATAAAAACCTGTTGTTCCTTATCGTAATCTTTGAATGGCAGGTATTGGGTGAACGATGGTGGCTCTTTGTAGATCTCTTCATAGTCCTCAGCTGTTAGTGGCGTACTACCATCTGAAGGTAATATTCCTAATAGCTTTTGAATAGCATCTTTAAACATCGAACTACCGACAGTTTCAGTCATGACAAAACTTTTATGTTGAGTCTCAGTCATGGCAATATTCCGGGGCCGTTACATCATTCATCGAATCAATTCCCCGGGCATTGCATATTCATCTTTTCCATACATCAAAAAAGCAGAGCTATAGCCTGGTACAGGATGGCCTTTTCGGCTGAAATGAGGGAACACATACAAGCTCAATTCAGGGTTAGATAACCGTGGAAATTGTTGACTAATTTCATTATTCGCATCACGTGTATAACCCGTAAGATCCCGACGATCATTACGCAGTTGCCTAAACATTTTTGGTATGATATCAGTTGAACCTACGTGGTTTTTATACACGTTCAATATCTCATCACCTGTGTCAGGAATAAGCTTTTGACTACTACACCCTGATAACAGGGAAAGACTAATCAAAATAGCTAACAACAGTTGTTTGTGTGGGTATTTGATTGGCATAGTCTAGCTTCCTACCTTTGGTTAAATAGTCGATGGTTATTTCATCTTCAACGTGCAGAACAACATCCTGACCACCATCGAGATAAACGAGGTCAATGGCATTACGTTGCCGATCACGAAGATAATCTGTTAACTCTTTCAATGATCCCGAGAGAGTTGAAGCGGCAATAAACTCTCCTCGATCTCCAGAGAAAAATGTCTGGCTTACGCCTTCACTCAGGGTGGTGGTTTCCTGAGTTTGAGCAAAAGAATCGGCAGTTGCTCCAACACCTGCTGCAATCATGCGATCATTCAGGTAATCCTGAGCATTAGTGATTAACTGTCCGGTCAGGCAGGGTTTTCCGCGAGTATCCGAGATATAACCGAGTATCTTGCGGATATTGGTCGTTTTAGTATCACCGTCTCGTGTTGAGGACTGGGTATAAACCCGACCATCATCGAAAGTAAACGTGACTGAATGCACTTCACCACGGACACAGGACATTTCCCTGTTACCAATTGCCACTCCTGACCAGACGATATCTCGAATACCAGGTATAAAATGACCATTAGTTGCAAGATTTTCTGGCCCCGTGATTAATTTAAAACGAATAGGGTCAAGTACACTGCCTTCTTCATTCGGCACTACTCCAAGTAATGCCGTTAATGTGGTATTACTAAATAACGTGGAATTGCGCGGTATGGTGTAAAATGGAATTCGTTCCCCTTTATCATCAGTGGTTTTTTTTGATATGAGACGCCCTGATGAATTTGAGTCAGATTCATCTCTGATCGGAATCCCGGTGATGGTGACAGGGACTGGCTCTTGATCATCATTGCTGTAAGCGACTCTGGTAAATGGCGTTATAGTGATCATTTGATCATCCTGATAGCCTTTTAATTCTGATGCCGTTAAACGGTTTCCTGACGTTGTTGCCCTATTTTTTCCTTTGGATTTATCAGGGTTCAACAGGCTGTCAAAACCCAGACCAGCAGGTACATCGGCGGGGTTCGGTTTAAACTGTTTATTGGTTGAGTTAGCTTCACCCTTGGTCAGCCCCGGAAGGTTATTAAGCAATGAATTGAACTTCTCCTGATAACCATCAAAAACACCTTTGGATCGTTCGTCTATTTTCTGATCAACCAGTTCTGCGACCATGCGGTCACTGTCCTTGTTATTTTGAGCTTGTTCGAGTGCAATCATGCGTTCTTCGAGTAAACGATTCCTTTCATTCATCGTTTGTATGGTATTGACGTAGGTATCACGCTCGGCATCGGTAATTTCTCTTTCCGATATTATGGGTGTGGCCTGCACTTTTTTAGTGGAAATTTCATTCTCATCAGAACTGACTTTCAGAATTAACCACATGACTGCAATGACGATGAACACCACCAGCAGTAATAACAATTTATTACGGTTCACGGTGAAACCTCATCGAAGGGTTGACCTGAAACTAGATACCAGGTCGTTGTGTCACCCTCTTCTCCAGCAGCATTGACGCGACTATGTTGGGATGAAGCAGCTAGGAAATCTCCTCTGAGCAAACGAGGGTCAAGAGTGATTATTCTCAATGAATTTGAGGTCACTCGAACAGCCGTTACATAGAGACTGGGGATGGTTGGTACTACCCATTGCGCCATAGGTTCGGTTATAAGATCAGCACCTTTTACTAACGATAAATGTTCGGACTCTACCGTTACACGACGGATACCGGGTAAAGGTTTGATTAAACGTTCAGGAGCGTATACAGACTGAGATGCAAAACGAGTCAAATCTACATAATCATAATCATAGATTGGCCCTGAAAATTGGCTAGTATTTGAATTTTGCTTCGGGATTCGATCATCAACAATTGCAATCGGGTGTTGATGACCTTTCGGACGTGCTTCAATATCCAGTATGTAGGAATACCCTGTGTCGGTAACAGCATTTACACGCTGTCTTTTAAACGACTGAGATGCAATCCAGTAAACACTGCCACTCTCGGTTATCTGTATGCGTTCAGACATTGCTTTTATTGAGGCTGGTACCTGTAACTGGATCGATAATGGGAAATCAATACGACGTTCTTTGCCAACCGGTAGAACAATGTGAATCGGTGATTTATTCCAGACTCGATGTTCAAGCAACTCTATCGGTTGTGACCATAAGGGTTGTGATAACAGGAATAAGATAATGCTGATTAACGATTTCATTATTTATCCTCAATCAATTTGGGTTGATAAATACCAGGTCCATTTAAAGCCAGTCCCCAGGGATTTTCTTCTCTGTCAACGTCATAACGAACAACCTGCATGGGTATTCGATTAACCAGGTTTTTTACGATACCGCCATTAATGTATTCCTGGATGTGAACATCGATCCAGACAATCCAGTTTTTACCAATATGCTCAACGAAGGATTCTTCAAACACTGCATCAGTGATAGGAGTCCAATTACGAACTCGTCGCCGAAGTTCTCCCTGGCGCTTTCGGGCATCATAGTCTCGCTGCAAATAAGCCTGATAGCTTGGTGTAAAATAGGAACGCAAAATGCTGATCTTATTCAAATAATCTATTTCACCATTTTCTTTCCAGTTATTGAGTTGCTGGAGGATGTAACTGGCAAACAAATAGACTTCTGACTCATGGATTTCTCCAACTTTCATTGAACCACCAGACCTGAGGTCTGGCGGGTAATGCAATGAAATTTGAGTGGGGGCTGATGACCATCCCAGAGCCATTATGAACATCAGCACCAATTGCCCTATTATGATTCTGGTTTTAAATCGACTGGCCTGTTGTTCAGTATCCAGGATGTTCTTAAAGCTCATTTACGGATACTCCAAAAACCATCCCTGTTGATAAATAACTTCAGAATGCCCAGATCGGATAACCAGGAAAGAATAATTTTTCCGTAATAGCCTTCCGGTTTCCCTTCTTTTTTATGCATCATGATTTTCCCTCCTTTGTAGACACCCAAAAACGCACCTATAAAAAGACATGGTAGGATTAAGAACCACCAACCGGTGATTAAACCAAGTAACACACTCAGCAAAATCCCTGCTAAAGCACCCACAACGGCCAGAGACAATATCTCGGTTCCAGAGCAGCCTAAAAACAGAACGGGTTCTTTATCAATGCGATGGGCAGTGTCTTTCAAAAGAGCCATGTGTTATGCGGCATAATCTACTGCAAGAATTGCCATCAGCACGACACCGACAACAAGAACCACACCGATGGAAGCGGTAACACCAAAGTTCTTCCATTCAC
>Ga0209142_1000108_pt1 | contig 75986 bp, 67 predicted proteins | sample SaaInlV_120m_DNA_FD_184678 | JGI IMG/M metagenome (GOLD analysis project Ga0209142, IMG submission 184678) | Marine microbial communities from expanding oxygen minimum zones in the Saanich Inlet - Saanich Inlet SI074_LV_200m_DNA (SPAdes) (version 2) | ecosystem: Environmental > Aquatic > Marine... | reverse complement strand
ATGGGAGTCATCGATTTGAATGGGATCATAAACGAAAGGATGGTGAGGTATTCCCGGTAGAAGTGCTTCTCACATCTGTCCCTCTCCCAGAAGGGCATTTTATCCATGTTGTATGGAGAGATATAACCTTAAAAAAACAGGATCAGATTAATCTGGAAAAAGCATTAGAGGATGCAAAACAGGGGGCAAAAATCAAATCACTATTCCTGGCAAATATTTCTCACGAAATCCGCACCCCCCTGAATTCAATTATTGGTTATGCGGATTTACTTAAAGAAATGCTCGACGATCGGGTCGGGGCAGATGAAAAAGAATTTTTTGATATAATAGACCGCAGTGGGCAACGATTAATCCGAACAGTACATGAAATCCTTGATATGTCACAGATGGATACCCAATCGTATAATCTAAATATTAATGAATTTGATTTAAGTCTAATTGTGCAACAGGCGATAACCGAATTAACCCCCAGAATAAAAGAAAAGAATTTAACAATTGATTTTTATTCTGAAATAAAAAATCCAATACTTGTTGCAGATGAGTATTGTATAACCCAGGCTGTCAGCAATATAATCGACAACGCCATAAAATATACAAATGAAGGTGGTTTAACAATCTGGATTGACGAAAATATTGAGAATACCATACTAGTAATAAAAGATACGGGGATTGGGATTTCAAAAGTGTATCTGAAACAGGTATTTGATATCTTTTCCCAGGAAAGTGCCGGATATTCAAGAAAATATGAAGGCCTTGGACTAGGACTGGCACTAACAAAGCGTTATTTAGAAGTGAATAATGCTGAAATAAATATTGATAGCATTAAAGGTGCCGGCACTAAGGTGACTATCACTTTTCCAAAGGAGGAAACATCATGAATAAACCCCACATTCTGATTGTTGAAGACGATGTGGATACACAAAGACTCATGAAAGTAATGTTGATGAAAGACTATCAACTAAGCTGTGCGGAGACATATTTTGGCGCGATGCATATATTGGAAGATAAAAATATTAATCTCATTTTAATGGATCTCTCCTTAAAAGGGGAAAAAGACGGTTTGCTTCTGACATCAGTAATTCGCAAAAACAAAAAATATCATAAAATTCCAATAATTGCAGTGACAGCGCATGCATTGGCAACCGATAAAGAAAGGGCTTTGAAAGCAGGATGTAATGATTATCTGGCAAAACCATTCAAAAAATATCAATTGGTTGACATTATAAAAATATATTTACCTGAATCGAATTGATTGAGATTGACAAATAATCGTTGTGTGCCTTTGAAAAGAAAAAATATTTTTCCTAGGGGAGGAACATGAGAACTTTATTCGCCTCCATGGTGATTTTAGCCAGTTTTTTAACTTCACAGAATATTACTTTTCAAAACCTTGATATTCCCGTTGAAATCAATGATGAAATCATAGAAAATCCATTTTTTGGTGGTTTTAATAAACCACGAATTCAATCGGTTGATTGGGATACTGATGGAGACCCGGATTTCTTCTTATTGGACGAAGATGGATTCTTGCGATTTTACCAAAATGAAGGAACGTCCACAACTCCTGAATTCAGAATCCAGACATCAAGATTTCAAGATCTGCCCCCAGCAGGTTGGTTTTACTTTAATGATTTTGACCAGGATGGCAATATTGACTACATGACCTCTCACCCGGAAGAATCGGGCCACTTACATTACTATCGAAATATCAACGGCGAGCTTAATCTTCTTGGAGAAGTTCATCAAACTGACGGATCTCCGGTAATCAATAATTCCTTTATGACACCCACATTTTCTGATATCGACAATGATAGCGACTCTGATTTTTTTACCGGTAATTATGCTGGCACTGTCACCTTTTATGAAAATGTCGGTTGGGATGATAATATTCCAGTTTTCCAGTTCATTTCGGCAACCTGGCAGAATATCAGCATCATTGGAAACCTCCGACATGGCGCCAGTGCCATACAGTTTATTGATCTGGACGGCGATGAAGATTTTGACTTGAGTTGGGGTGATTATTTCCATCAAAGCCTGTATATCATCTGGAATATTGGCAATGCTGAATTTCCGGTTATGGATATATTTAATGTGATTGAGTCCTTTCCCGAGGAAGATCCAGTGATAACCGCAGGACAAAATATGCCGGGTTTTGTGGATCTTGACGGTGATAATGATGCCGATCTAATTATATCTGTATTGTCTGGATCTTTTGGGAGCCAACTGGTGAATAATCTTTACTATTATGAAAATATCGGCAGTCAAAACAATCCTGTTTATGAATTTATCACCACTCATTTTCTTGGATCAATCGACTTGCTTACGGATACATCTCCTGAATTAGCGGATATTGATAATGACGGTGATCTGGATTTATTTATCGGTAATGGTTTTGAGCCAACATCATTCCCATGGACTGGACGTATTCATTTTCTGAGAAATCACGGAACCCAGACCCAACCTAACTTCATTGAAGAAAATCCCTCGTTTCTTGGGACAAACCTTGGAAATAATCTATCTCTTGATTTGGCTGACATTGACGCAGACGGCGATTTGGATGCTTTCATAGGCAATTCCAATGGTTTTATTTTGTTTTTCAGAAATACAGGAACGACAGAGAATTTTGAGTTCACAAACGAAGGAAACATCGAATCAATAGACCTTTCTGGACATAGCTCTCCTGCCCTGGCAGATCTGGACAATGACGGTGATTTGGATTTGATTTGCGGCGAAACATCAGGATTAATTACATTATCTGAAAATACTGGGACCGCCGAAATCTTTCAGTTCCAACCACCAGTATTATTACAAGAAGGTTTGTTTACTATCTCAAGATCGGCCCCCGAATTTGTTGATCTTGACGAAGATGGTGATCTCGATTTACTTACCGGGTCAGAATACAGCGGAATAGCCGTATATGAAAATACCGGCTCCACCTCAGATTATTACTTTACACAGGACTTGAATCTTGTCTTCCCTGAAACCGGCCTGAATACAACCTTGACCACAGGACATTTATCCCAATCGACGGGATTAGACATCCTGACAGGATTATCTACAGGGGGATTATATCATCTCTCCTTTGATGGCTGCGTCGATGGAGACATGAATGATGACGGTGCTATTGATGTATTGGATATTATTGCTCTGGTATCATTCATTTTGCTTTCAGAGGCGCTGCCTGAATTGGGAGATTGCACCGCCGACATGAATCAGGATCAACAAGTAGATATTCTGGACATCATAATTTTGGTTACCCAGATTTTGTCAGAGAATGGCATTATTTTATTTCATCCATAATCCTGAGAAAAAAACAGCCGCCGGATGCCCAAAGAAAAAAAAAGTACAATCGGATTTTATTACTACCTATTGCAGTGTTGATATTAAATTACAGTCTGACGGTCAGCTAAAATCAAACTTTTTACTTTTTAATAATCACATCATTCTTTTAATCAAGAGATGATGATAGCCGGAAATGGAGAGAACATGAATATCATTGGAGTTGTTTTACAGACAAATCTTGTGAACCTAGAGAATGTTCAAAAACATCTTGAGGGCATACCCGGTTGTAGCATCTTTAAAAAAGATAAGCTCGGAAGAATTATTGTCACGGTTGAAGAGAGTGCTTCAAAAGGAGAAGCTGAAATATTAATTGAGCTGCGATCGATACCACTGGTAAAAAATGCCGAGGTCTCCTTTATATCTGCAAGTGAACCCTTACAGACAATTACAAAAGACAAATCATCTCGAATAGTTTCAGCAGATTCATAGATTCAAAAATATGAACCTCAGTTTTAAATCATGTGTAGTGGATTGCTTTAAAAAACTACCCGATGTACCTGTAAAAGAGAATATAATCCAATGGTTTGGATTGTTAACTTCAATCGGGCTGATTTATCACATTAACACAGGCAACTAATTAGCTTTAAATCCATCAAAGGCCGCATAATTACATCAATGGATGATGTCAGTTATAATTACCATGTAAATAAAACAGGAGAATACAATGACAAAATTAAACCCTTTTACCGCCTCTATTCTTGCAATCAGTCTTTTTTCAAGTGTAGCATGTAACATGAATTGCGTGAGTGCCTCTGGTAATGTCATAAGCGAGACCAGGGATGTAGGGAGTTTTTCTGGAATCAGCTTTCGAAGCTCTGGGAAAATTCTATTAAAATCAGGTGGGTCGCAACCCATAAGCATCAAAAGCGATGATAATATAATGGCATTGTTAAAAACCGAAGTAAAAAATGGTACACTGGTAGTATACCTGGATGAATGTGTTACAGGAAGAAGAACGCTGGAAATTGAAGTTTTTATGGATAGGATCAAAGAATTGTCAATTTCGGGTTCTGGAGAAATTGTCGGATTGGATGAATTTAAAGGTGATGATGTAGAGCTCAATGTAAGTGGATCAGGGGATATACTTGTGAGCCTTGATGCGGACAATCTGGAAAGCAGTGTTTCTGGATCGGGAACCATCACCGTAACCGGGAAAGTGGATGAACATAAATTGCATATTAGTGGCTCCGGTGATATATATGCCAGAGATTTATCTTCAGAAACAGCATCGGCATTTATTAGCGGCTCCGGTTCATGCCAGATTCATGTAAGAGATGAACTTGATGCCCATATCAGTGGAAGCGGTACAGTGGAATATTCTGGCAGTCCAAAAGTGAAAAGCAGCATTTCAGGTTCTGGAAAAGTCCTCTCACGAGGCAATTAGAAATTGAGAAAAATCTTTCTAATCTGGTTGTTGGTTTTCCAGCTTCCAGTATTGCTTTCTGCAAAACCTGATAAAGGCGGAAATATAAAGATTGGCAGTGATTTGACTGTCGCAGAAGGCATAAAAACAGATCATGCCTTCTGCATTAGTGGCGATACAATGGTTTTTGGCAAAGTGAAAAATGAAGATATGGCAATTGGTTTTCAAAATGAAAGCCGGCACCATCAAATTACATATTGGCCCATTTGGAAAGCAGATTGAATAACTGACTTCCTATACTGTAACAAAATATCTTTACAGAAAATACGCTTTAACAAACTATTTAATTACCGACGTATTATTTTGAAGAAATTCTTTTATAATAAAGTGATACAAAAAGACACCAAACCCATATAATCCTGCTGTAATAAAAAATATTTGATGATAAAACATATCCATCCCGCGCAGGTACTGAAATATTTTTGCACTGACAAACCATGATGCACTCCAGAGAGTGGAATTTAGAGCGCTAAGCAACTCCTGATTTTTCTTTCCCACATATTGCATCGTCAATTCACTGGTAATAGGTGCAGCCATATGCATAAAAGGCTGACGGAAAAGATAGAAAATGACCGCCATTGCAAAGGCACCTTTCACAGCCGAATAAACTTCAGTCATACCAAGTCCAATCAGAAATAAGATGGCAATTGATTGAGTCATAAGTATTGCCACCCGGTAACCATATCGTCTCCGAACCGAGGGAACCAATAATGCTGAAAACACACCAAGAACGGATGCAGTACTTCCAAGCAGACCAAAATAATGAGAATCCAATTGAAAAACGGAAAAGAAAAATAAGTTAACAAAGGGAATTGTTAATCCTGCTCCAATTGCAATTAACAGCGTTGGTATGAGGGCTTTTAGAATAATAAACCAGTCATAATCATGACGAAAGGTTTTCAAATTATCCATAAATCGACCACTTTTTGAGAGGGGTGGTTTCTCCTTCAATCCGGGAGCCAAAAACATTGCCGGGATGCCAATGAAAAGAAACATTGTAAGAATATAATATTCACTGGATTGAATTGATATTTGATAAATGACCGGCTCTAAAGTCCTCAAAATTGCAATACCAACCCCGGCGGTGATAACAGCCAGTGACCATGAAGTAAAACTCAGCGAGATAGATTCAGAGAGTGTCTCGCCATCTCCATTGCGGAGAATAAATGGCAGGGCACAAACCTGCATCGTCATCAATCCGCATCCAGATATAAAAAACCCTGTTTTTATGAGGGGCTCGATTTGCAATCTGACCGAATTAACTATCAGCAAACCGGCCAAGGGCACGGCGATACTGGCGAAAAAAAAGAACGGTTTAAGTTTCTTTCCCTTTATGTAAACTCCAAGGGGAAAGGCAAACATAAATGAACCGAAGAATTGAAATGATGTAAAACCGGCAATCTGATGGTCTTCGAATCCAACTTTTCTCAAGTATATATTCATAATTAAAAAAAAGGAGGCAAAAACCGAATTGATTGACAGCTGAATCATGAATAAGCGCTTTACAGCAGCCGGAATCGCAAAATATGGATTTAATATATTATAAATTGTTTGCAAAAAGTATCAGAAAAAAATAACAGTTTTATGTAAAAATATCCACAACACATGATAAAAAATTATAATCATTTTGAACACAATTCTATGTATCTATTTAATTCTACCATGATAATTGATAAATTAATATCAAAATTCTATCTGCAGCATGGGCGGACCATCAATAAAATCATCAAAATACCCGCGTGAAATGGAAGCGTTTTTTTTGTAAATTCAATTACTATTTTAACAGAATTATTATCCATCCAAAGATTGACGTAGAATGTGATTGTAAACATTTGCGTTAAACATGATATGGGCGCCCCTCTAGGGTTTATCGCCACAATCATTTCAAAAACCATAATGATCAGGAGAAAGATATAGTGTCAGATTTAGTTGGAAAAACATGCGAAGCCTGTCGAATAGGCGCTCCCCAGGCCTCCAAACAGGAGGTGGATTCATTTATGAAAAAACTCTCAAATTGGCATTTGATAAATTCTGATGGTATAAATCAAATCATGCGAACATTTGACTTTCCCAATTTTGTAGATGCATTGTCCTTCACCAATTCAATAGGTGAAATATCAGAAGCTGAGGGTCATCACCCGGCAATCCTGACAGAATGGGGTAAAGTCACAATTACCTGGTGGTCGCATAAAATTGAAGGTCTCCATGTAAATGATTTCATCATGGCTGCAAAATCAGACCAAGTATTCGGGGAGTAGTATGACACGGATGACAATCGGAGTGGGTGGTTCAACCCAAAAAATCGAAATTCAAAGATTACAGTTGATTTCCCAATCTCTGTCATCAATTGCTGACATAAAACCGGGTGAGTACAAAGATAGAATCTTAAAAGCCCAAAGCATAATGAAGACGATTGATTTGGATGCCATTTACCTGAATGCAGGCACTAATATGTATTATTTCACTGGAACCCAGTGGCATGCAAGTGAACGGATGGTCGGTGCAATAATTCCACAAAATGGTCCAGTGACTTATTTATGTCCGTGGTTTGAAAAGAGTACCTTAAAAGATTTTATGTCAATACCCGGAAAAACGATTTGCTGGAACGAACATGAAAGTCCATACAAATTATTTGTCAACCTGTTATCTGATATTGGGATAAAATCAGGCAAAGTTGGCATGGATGAATCCACACCCTACTTTATTATTGATGGTGTTTCAAATGCCAGCCCAGATCTTCAATTAGTAAATGCCAAGGAGGTCACATCTTCTTGCCGAATGAAAAAATCAGAACATGAGATTGCGCTCTTGCAAAGGGCAAAAGATATCACTCTTGAAGTTCATAAAAGTGCTGCTGCAATACTAAAACCTGGAATTAATACTCTTGAAGTTTGCCAGTTTATAAACAAGGCGCACAAAGCAATGGGCATTGCGGAAGGTTCTTCATTTTGTATCGCTCTTTTTGGGGAGGCAACTGCTTATCCTCATGGGGTCAAGGACTCGCAAATATTAAAAGAGAATGACATGGTGCTGATCGATACCGGCTGTTTATTAAATGGTTATAATTCAGATATTACCCGAACCTATGTTTATGGAGAGGCCAGCACAAGACAGCGAGAGGTTTGGGATATTGAAAAAGAAGCCCAGGCATCTGCCTTCAAGGCGGCACAGATAGGGGAACCCTGTTCAAGTGTTGACAAAGCAGCCAGGAAAACATTGGAAAAATATGGTTTCGGGCCAGGATATAAAATTCCGGGGCTTCCCCATCGAACAGGACATGGCATTGGATTAGATATTCACGAATGGCCGTATCTGGTGATGAGCGATCATACATGCCTGGAGAAAGGCATGTGTTTCAGCAACGAGCCAATGATTTGTATACCAGGTGAATTTGGAGTTCGCCACGAAGATCATTTTTATATGACCGATGGCGGCCCGCGCTGGTTTACTCAACCGGCCCACTCAATTGATAACCCCTTTGGCCTGACAACGATAAAATAAGAAAAAAACGAGGTTAAGCTGTGATCCCCAATAAAATATTCTCCAGATTCAAGTGGGTTATTCCTGTATTTATAACCGTTCTTTTAGTATATGCACTTAATAATAAATTTGGCAATACCCCTCCTTTGGGAAAATTTCTGGATCCCTTTCATGGATACTTAGCATTGACAGGAAGCGATGAACTTCCTGAAAACGAGTTGCATTTTGAAAATTTGACGGATGAAGTGACTGTTATTTGGGATGATCACCGTATTCCACATATTTTTGCAGAGAACGATCATGATCTATTTTTTACCCAGGGTTATATCATGGCTATGGATCGATTGTGGCAGTTAGATTTCCAGGTTCGAGCCACAGCAGGCAGGATGTCCGAGATCATCGGTGAAAAAGCATTGGTATATGATCGGTTCCAAAGACGAATTGGACTGAAACATGGTGCGGAAAAATCTTTGATAGCAGCGGAGAATGATCCTGGGACAATAGCGGTACTTCAAGCCTATTCAGACGGCATCAATGCCTATATTGATCAGCTGCCACTAGATGAATATCCCATGGAATATAAAATATTAGATTATGCGCCTGAATATTTTTCACCGTTTAAAGTGGCGTTATTACTAAAAAATATGGCGTGGACACTCACCGGCAGAAGCAGCGATCTTCCCCTTACACGCACGTGGAATCAATTTGGCAGGGAAGCTGTGGACGAATTATTTCCTGTAATGCCCTATTTCTTGGACCCGATCATTTCAGAGCTTCCAAATGTGCCTGCTCCAAAGGTACAGGCGCCCGCCAACATTTATCAGGCAACAGCAGGGGAAGCAGATTTACCATTTAAACCAGATAAAAGAAATGGCAGCAATAACTGGGCAGTATCCGGCAAGCGAACGGCATCAGGCAATCCCATCATTGCCAATGATCCCCATCTCACATTAACCATCCCGGCGATATGGTATATCATGCATCTGTCAAGTCCCGAGAGAAATGTCATGGGTGTTACTATCCCCGGTGCACCAGGAATCATCAGCGGGTTTAATGATCAAATCGCCTGGGGTGTAACCAACGGCAATGATGATGTGATGGACTGGTATGATATACAATTCAAGGATAATCATAAAAATGAATATCTGTTTGATGGAGAATGGAAAAAAACAACGCGGAAAATAGAAGAGATTCGGATAAGAAATGGACCCACCTTTCAAGACACCATTATTTTTACCCATCACGGCCCTGTTGTGTGGGATAAAATTAACCAGGTTAAAGATTTTAGTATTGGCAATATGAGAAATCCGACAATGCAGATATCCACAGGCAGAGCATTGCGCTGGCGTGGACATGATGGAACAGAAGAAATCAGATCACTGCTTGGCATGGGGAAGGCTAAAACCTATCAGGAATGGGTGAAAAGCCTGGACTATTTTTCCTGCCCGGGACAGAACTTTGTTTTTGTCGATACCACTGGAAATATTGCTATGTGGCATGCTGGGCACCCACCGATGCGATGGCCAGAACAGGGTCGCTTTATCAGTGACGGAACCGATCCGATCTATGATTGGAAAGAATTTGTTCCCCTGGAACATATGCCTCACGAATTAAATCCACAAAGAGATTTTGTCAGCTCTGCTAACCAGAATCCATATGATTCAACTTATCCCCTGTATCTTTCTGATAATTACTGGATGTCATGGCGTGGATCCCGAATAAATGAATTGTTAAAAAAGACTAATGATGCCACCATACAGGATGTGGCACTGATCCAGATGGATAACGAAAGCCCAATGGCAAAACGGGCATTACCAGTGATGATTCGTGAATTGATGATGTCTGAATTGAATCCGGGCATGAAAGAAATTCTGGACTTGCTTTCTCAGTGGGACTTCAATCTTGATGGAAATTCCTGGGAAGCTTCGTTTTTTACTCTTTGGTTCAGCAAGCTTGAGGAATATACCTGGGCTGATGAGCTTGGTGAAAAATCTGTCGATCATAATTGGCCCAATTCAACAGAAATGATGGAAATTCTCGAAATGGATATAAATTCTCACTGGCTTGATAACATCCATACTGCAGAACGGGAAACATTAGAAATGCTGGTAATAAAGGCATTCAATTCAGCTCAAGCAGATTTGTCAAAAAAAATGGGCTCAGACCATACTGGTTGGAAGTGGCATGATTACCGCGGTACAAATATTCACCATCTGGCTAAAATCCCCGGATTTGGTGCAGAGCATTTAAAAACATCAGGCGGAAGAGGCGTGCCCAATGCGACACGGGAAACATTTGGTCCGTCATGGAGATATGCTGCAGAAATGGGAAATCCTGTCACAGCTATCGGCATCTATCCCGGCGGGCAGTCAGGATATCCCGGCAGTCGGCATTACGATGATTTTATTTCTAAATGGGTTCAGGGAGAATATTTATCTCTTCAATTTGAAAATACAGCCGATGAGATTGAAGGATATTCCGTGCAATTTAAAGGATTAAATCGATGAATGATGAAAAATATCAATCAGTAAATCCGTTTATGGTAATACTGCTGGCAGTAATAGTGAATATGGTGATACTTCCATTTACAAGCTGGTGGTTATTCGTTTTCCCTTCCTTTGCCTCAGGGTGGCTGTCAATTAATAGAAAATCAGCCACGATGAATGGGGGAACTGGCGCTATGATTCCATGGATCATACTAAATATGTATTACTATTTTTCAGGTGGATCACTAATAATGGAAAGGGTCAGCCACATGATGAACTTACATTCTACGGGGATTCTACTATCTGTTAGTATTTTGATTCCGCTTATACTTGGCGGTTTATCAGGCTTGTCAGGTTATTTGTATCGAACCAATATGAGCATTCAAAAGTAAATGAATATTTCGAGGGATATCAAATCTCGGCATTACATTATTGAATATTTTTATCAAATCCCGGAAAATATTCGAATGATGCTCACGGCAGTCTTCGGAGCTGCAATCGGTTTTGCCACCTATGAAATCATTTATTATTTTAATCCCATGGATAATAAAGCGACGACAAGCTGGATCATTGCTTTCACCTTAGGCGTTGCCCGCCAGCATGGTCTACACCGCTTAATCACATTTGAGCATTATTCACCATATTGGCGAAGTTTGGGCCGGGCATATATCATGTACTCAGCCAGTGCTTTTATTGGGTCGACAGTAAATTATATGTTGGTTCAGAATTTCGATATTCATCACCGAATGGCCTGGTTATGCTGTCTGGGTATTACTGCCTCGATAAGTTTAATTTTTTTAAAGAAACATGTTTTTATACCGGGATAATATTTCAATCTATTATTATTTTTAATTTATCGATTTGATCACAAAAATGACAATGAAAGTTTTTAGTTTAAAAAATATACCCAATTTCCTTTCAACGACCCGTATATTGGCATCACCTGTTTTGATGTACCTTATCTGGTCTGGTAATGAGTCTGTATTTACCTGGCTTTTAATAGCAAGCCTTGTCAGTGATTTCCTAGATGGCTATATTGCCCGAAGGTTTAAATTGGAATCTGCGCTGGGCGCCAGACTGGATTCAACTGGAGATATGGCCACTTACATTTGTGCAATTGTTGGAATCATACGCTTTCAAAGCGATGTAATTCTCCCCAATATTAATCTGTTAATAATTGTCATTGTGTTTTATGCACTTGAAGCTATTTATTCCCTTATTAAATATAAAAAAATTAGCAGCTTTCACACGGTTTTGACTAAGGTTACCGCCTATTCGCAGGGAATATTTATTATAACATTATTTGTTTTTGGATTTTATGTCCCATTCTTTTATTACGTGGTAGGGATCAGTATTATCGCCTATATTGAGGAAATGCTGATTATAACTATTTTACCTGAAAATCAATCCAACGTCGGCGGATTATTCCGTGTTCTCAAAAACAGGAAGACGATAAAATGAAATGGCTGACAATTTTAAATCCAGCAAGCAGCGGCAGAAGGACTGAAAAAAGGATTGATTATATTAAAGATAATCTTAGCAAGATATCAGAAAAAATGATTGTCACAACCCACCAGGGTCATGCAAAAGAGATAGCCCAAGAAGCAAAAGATTACGATGGCATTGCCGTTGCCGGTGGGGACGGGACGATTTTTGAAGTAATAAACGGTATGGATATCAAACGACAGGTGATTGGCATTCTTCCTGTTGGTACTGCAAATTGCCTGGCACGAGAATTTAAGATGAATAACTTGAAAGACGGTATAAAGGCTATCAAAGGAAGTCACACAGAGAAGATTGATATCTTGCATCTGAAATTTACTGATTCAGATGACAATCAAACGCAAGCCTATGCAACCATTACCCTCGGATTGGGATATCCGACAAATGTTGCAGAATTTGCGAATCAGAAATTAAAATTTATGGGAAACTTCTGTTATCCAGTAGCAGCACTAATAATTGCTTTCAAAAATGTGTCAAAATCATATTCAATCATGTTAAACGGCAACCAACCAGAAAAGAAAACCTTAAATGGTTTGATAATAAACAACTCACGTTTTGCCGGTAATTTTACTTTATTTCCAGATGCAAAAATAAAAGACGGACGATTTGAGGTGATGGAAACGAATGCAAACTTCTTTAGCCAGACATTGCACAATCTCTCCGTTTTTTCAGGAACATATTTTTATAATCCTGCCAATCAATTTTCTTCCAACTTAATGGAAATTATAACGGATGAACCTCATAACCTCATGGTGGATGGCGAGATATTTGAGAATATAACCAAGTTATCAATTGAAATGCTACCCAGATCATTAACCTGTCACACAAATGGAGTCTAGTGGGATGATTCTGAAAATTTTATTATATATTGAAGCCTATTTCATTATTGGCATCATTGCCATGTATGCCGGAAGTAAACATGCCTCCCGGGATGAAAAACGGGGTAGATGGATAAAGTTGATCGTCTATTTTTTTATTGTGCACTCTACTTTAGCAATAATTCTCGTGGAAGGCCCATATTTTATTATTTTAACCGCATTGGTCCTTCTAATTGGATTATTTGAAGTAATACATACGTTTTATAAATATTCTGTAAAACACGCCCAAAAAGAACAGATAAAAAGAATTTCAGCGATCTATATCATCACCGCCATTGGCATGACCTTCTTTTCTATGGAAACCGGGATGGAAATCATTCTATACGTTTATCTGATTGTTGGTGTATTTGACGGATATAGCCAATTAACCGGTCAGTTATTTGGCAAACATGCTCTGGCAAAAAAAATCAGTCCAAATAAAACTATTGAAGGATCAATTGGAGGCCTTATTATTGCCCTCCTTTCTGGGATACTTCTTCGCTCATTTCCGATGTTTTCAATGGCTGAAGCACTTGGTTTTACTGTGGTGATCTGTATTGGAGGACTATTTGGGGACCTTATGGCATCTTATGTAAAACGGCTGTATCAGATAAAGGATTTCAATAAAATTATCCCAGGTCATGGCGGCTTTCTTGATCGCTTTGATAGTTTCATCGGGGCTGGGGCGTTATATCAAGTGATAATCTGGCTTTTATAATCAGGCTGTTTCAAATAAAAATTGTGTAATATAAAAATAATTCTAAAAAAAAGGAATTTGAAATGTTAAAAAAACTTATTGTTGGATCAATATTGCTTTTCATGGCTACCCAGCCAGCCTGGGGGCAGTGACCTCTCTGAAGCAATCCAACGCTTCCGGTCGGAAGTGCAACAGAGGGTATAGGATTATATCAAGGGCAATGGTTGGCAGGAACCAATGTGTCATATTCAAGCCTGGAACCAACCGAAAATAGCTCAGAGGGACAAGTTGATTTTATCTCAACAAACATCTTTGGTATGTATGGTGTCTCAGACAAAATAAATCTAAGAGTCCGGCTACCATATATTTGGAGAAAAAATAAGTCTAATGGATCCACTGAAACCGTATCTGGAATTGGAGATATAAATTTTGGGTTACGAACGATCATTTCAAATAAAATTGTTGGACCCGGCAACAAGGTATTCCTTGATGCCAGTATTTATATACCAACCGCGGACTCATTTTCAGAAAATCCATTGGATGAGGATATGGATATGGACATGGGTAATGAATCCCATGATGATTTTGCAATGGGTACCGGCCAATACTCCGCAGCTTTGGGATTGGAATACTGGATGAGAAGTGAGTTCCCCTGGGTGATTGGTGTTTCAGGTGAATTGAGACAGCCCCTCAATACAAGCGATGGAGGATTCAAACCAGGTCGTAAAATGCGTGTAGATTTACATCTGATCCGTCAAAAGCCAATTATCAAACAAATTCATCCGTATATAAAATTTTCACTGCGACATGCAGACAAAAATCAATGGGATGGTGAAAAGAGCCCCAATAGTGGCGGTGTCTATTTGGATGGATTTGCTCAAATGGACTTTGAACTTAACGAGCGGGCATCGTTGATCTTATCGGCAGGTTTGCCAATTTGGGAAGATATCAATGGCAGCCAGCTGAGAGGTATTAGCGGTTCTGTTAGTCTGCGGGTTACCAAATAAATTGATCAATATGTGTGGGGGTGTGTAATTGCCCCCACATTTATTTAACTCAAATTTTGCTACTCAGCGGTTACTATTACCGCGCTCATCCTCCCCTGGATTTGACCATCACCAAAGCGTGATCTGATTGAGTTTGCAGCAACGGCTGTCACCCTTTCGAGACCACCAGGCTCTCGATCTTCAATCTCATTTCTTAAGGGCGTACCCTGACAAAAAGCAATAGCTGCCATGGTTGGATTTTTTGAATAACTGATGTCATCTTGCTGGATTAAATGACAACTATCAAAACCGGCGACATTTATTTCATTCTTTATTTCATCTGGATTTCCATGACCATAGGGTGTACGAGAGAGAAATTCAGGTGGGTTTTCCGGAAACAGGGCGGTAACTGCATCCATTACAGTATTGGCAAAATCATTTACTTCCAAGCCATTCCAAATACTAAAAAGAAATTTTCCACCTGGTTTTAAGACTCGGCGGATTTCCTGATAGCCATGGATGCGATCAGGGAAAAACATTGTGCTGAATTGACATACCACTGCATCAAAAGTTTCGTCGTCAAAAGGCAGCGCCATTACATCAGCCTGCTCCCAGGTTACTTCTCTACTTGTACCAATTTTTTCAGCGTGTTTTATCATCGCATCATTAAGGTCCGTTGAAGTAATCTGACATTGATCAGGCAGCACCTTTGAAAGTGCACGCGTAACAACACCGGTTCCACAGGCAACATCAAGAACGCAGTCGGGGTTCAAGCTTTTTGCACGAGAAGCGAGATCTTCTGCATAAGATTCAAAGATAAGAGGCACAAGAGTAGACTCGTAAAATGTTGCCACATCAACCGTGAATGAACTGTCTGACAATATTTTATTGGTAATATATTTATTCATATTTGCAGAGAATTCACATCATTAAGCAGTGTTTTATTTCAATCGGTGGGTTTTTGAAAATATGACTTAATTATACCGCCACTAGTCTTTTTTACCCAGGCCGAATACCCTTTTGATCGCATTGCATCAATTCCCGGGGCTGGAAGAAATGTTGTTATGAGTTCGATAATCTCTCCCGCTTTGACGGTTTTGGCACCTTTGAGAATAGCCACCAGAGTCATTTCATCCTTGTTTTCTACCTTATCTTCTTCAATCGACAAAGCTACTTTTTCAAGAGAGAACCAGCCTGGCTCTTCGCCAAAATATTCTTCATCATCGTATAATTCGTGACTTGGCGATTGCCCCACAGCTTTTCGAAGCTTTGCAATCAACTCAACAAGAGGCACGCCGCCAACTGATGAGATGTGTTTTAGGGTTGCTACTTTTGCCACGGTTTTTCTAAGAATGGGGTTTTTCAGTTTCTTGAAAGGTGCGGCAATACCAATCAAAACGTCTTCAAGTTCCGGATATGCTTCCAGTAATTCATGAACTGTTAGTGACGGGACAATTTCTAAACCCTTAATCATTGAGTCTCCTCAGTTGTGATTGTGACAATAGCGAATGACGAACACGTCATGTAGTCAGGAAATCAATGAATCTCATTCAGACAAATATTTTTATCTTCTGAAATTATTGATGTTGAATTTAAACAAACTATCACTGATTGGAAAACAATATAGTCACATAACAAGATGAAAAATCTAAAAAATAAATTTTATCCGGAATATATTTGACTATTGGATTGTCCAACATTTAAAGGAAAAAATGATTGAATCATAACGCACAAATTGAATCGATAAAAAATGGCAACAAGGATGCATTTAACAAACTTATTCTCCAACTGGAGCCCAAGGTTTCTGCTACCGTTTATGGTATGCTTGGCTTCTGTCAGGAAGCAGAAGATGTCGGGCAGGAAACATTTGTTAGATTATATAAATCCATGAGTCAGTTTAGAGGAGAAGCTAATATCGAAACATATGTAACCCGTATTGCAATTAACCTCTCCTTAAATGAACTGAAGCGCCGAAAACGCCGCTCGTTTCTATTTATTCGTCAGGATAAACAGGAATTAGAAAATTATATGTCGGGATCAGATGATCAAAAAAACCAGGAGACCAAAGAACTGGTTAATAATGCAATCAGTAAGTTAAAAGCAGGATTTAAATCTGTTGTCGTCTTGAGATTACTAAATGGATACTCTGTTAAGGAGACAGCAAAAATATTACAAATTCCACCGGGCACCGTATTGTCAAGACTGGCCAGGGCCCAAATAAAACTAAAAGAAATATTAACGCCACAAATGGAAAATAGACATGGATAAAAAAACATTAGAATTGCTCTATAAGTCTCTTGATGAACCATTAACTGAACTTGAGAAAAAATCACTCAATAAATTGAAGGAAAAGTTCCCCAGGCTCATCGAAGAAGAAAAACAGATATTAGCAATGAGGCAAAATCTAAAATCATCAAAAGTAGAATCATTTCCCCCTTATTTTGCCGAAAGGGTTATGAAAAAACTGGATCCTGCTGCGGGGAAACATCAGCAAATCGACTTCTTCGATGCACTGATGACGGCATTCCGGCCTGTTGCAATTGCCACCTCAATGGCCATCGTCGGCCTACTCATCTACAATTTTTCCACGGGAAATTTATCATCACTGGAAACGATCCTTGGCGTTCCCGAATTTAAAATTGAAAATATTGCTTACGCAATTCAATAAGGAGCAAACATGTTACAAGTACAAACCAAATCAACTTTCATTATCCTCATTGTATTATTAATAGGATTTTTGTTGGGAATTCTCTCGGCACGTTTTCTAATTAGTCATCGAATACATGATTTTCAGGGGATGCATCATAAAGAAGGATTTATCCATCTTTTTGAAGAAATGATAGACCCTCATGATGGTCAGGCAGATAAAGTAAGAATAATACTCGAATCACATTTTGACCGCTTTGCTGATATGGGGGCAGACCACATGATGGAAGTAAAGGTCATAATGGACTCTCTCCGCATTGAATTAGAACCATATCTCACCAGCGAGCAAATTGACAAATTGACTCAGCAATTTGATAGACCTGGTCGACCAGGAGGCCCACCAGGAAGAGGAAGACCGCCTCACGATCGATTAAAAAGGCTGCCGCATGGAGATCATAATCAATGATAGAAAATCAAATTAAAACCGATGACCTGGCGTTTTCAGCATGGCTGAGAATGAATGGTCATCCACTAATCAAATCAGATCGAAGCAGAATGAAAAGCATCTTTGTCTTTGATATACCGACAAAAGATGAAAACAAATTAAAAATAGAATTCATTAACAGCAGGTTCCTTTCATTCTATAATGAGATGAGAAATTTGAAGAAAATGCTGTAATAGGAGTAAAACAATGAAATACGCAATTATACTGATCGCATTTATAACCGGGACCATTTTGATTGGGCAGCATGGACATAGCCGCCACCCTCATCATCCGGATTTATCGCAGGATCAACAAAAGGAAATACAAGAAATGGTGGAAACCATGAAAGAGAATGGTGCCACAAAGCAGACAATTCAACAGGCTGTTGCAAATCAGTTTGAAAGCTGGGGATTAGAAGCACCTGAAAATTTTGGCAGGGGGCATCATACAGGCTTTGGCGGACCAGATTTTTCTGATCAACCTGAATTTATGAAAGACCTCAGCGACTCACAAAAAGAGGAGATTCATCAATTGGTGGCGACAAAACATGGCGAAGGAGCAGATCCTCACGAAGTGCATGATGCCGTTGGAAAATTGCTGGACTCATGGGGAATCGATAGACCTGACAGGGATAATAAGAGACAGGGAAAAGAAAAACGTCATGGGTTTCATGGCAGACATCAAGGACATCAAGATTTAAACAAATCGCAGGAGCAGGAATTACACGGTATGATTCGCAAGATGCATGATGAGGGTGCACCACGAAGTGAAATTCACCAGTCAGTTGGTGATCATCTGCAAAACTGGGGCATCGAACGATCGAATTTTGATGAGATCGATAACAGGCATAAGAAATTTCGTCAGGTGATGGATAAACTAAATGATGATCAAAAAGATATGGTTCATGAGTTGAAGAGAGATATGAGAGATAATGGATCAAGTCGAAAAGAAATTCATCTTGCCGTAAGAGAACTGGTGGCTGAGTGGGGTATTGAAGTAGGTGAAACAGAAGTTGGCGACACCGTTAATACTGAGGATGAGGCATCAGCACAGTTTAATGCACAAAATTATCCCAATCCCTTTAATCCGTCAACCCGGATCTCGTACACCTTGAACACACCGGGGAATGTGAGCGTTTCAATTTATGATGTTACAGGAAAAATGATTAATTCACTGGGGTCAGGGTATCAGTCTGCCGGATTGCATTCTACAAAATGGGATGGGAATAATCAGAATGGGCTGGCAGTTCCATCCGGAATGTACTACTATAAAATCCAGACAAATGAAGGAATGTTCACAGAAAGTATGCTGTTGCTGAAATAAGGATTTTAAAGTTTGAGGGGAGTCAAATTCGGCTCTCCTCAAATGTATCTATTTGTCGATTGATTCAGAAAAAAAGATAGAAAATGATGATGATGAAAAATAACAACTTTAAAAAGATGAAACGAATTCTAAATCTGGCTTTAATGATTATTGTATTCGTTGGCGTTATATCTGCGCAACCGGAATCAACAACAAAAATTATCGATACTATGCAGATATCCTGTTATGATGATAATGAGGAAATTTCCTGTCCTGAATTAAATGAAGCCTATTTTGGTCAGGATGCGCAGTATAGCGGTAGCCAGTTTTCATATATTGATAATGGCGATGGAACGGTAACAGATATAAACACAGGGTTGATGTGGCAACAGGACCATGGTACTAAAATGACTTATGATGATGCCGTTATTTTTTTGGAGTCATATGAGCTGGCCGATTATGATGATTGGCGGTTTCCCACCATAAAAGAACTTTATTCCCTTATCACTTTTAATGGCGTTGACCCAAGCGGTTATGACTTAGATGATACCTCGTTTTTAACCCCATTTATCGATACCCTGTACTTTCCATTTGAATATGGAGACACTGATAATGACGAGAGGGTTATCGATGCCCAATATTGGTCAGGGACTGAATATGTCAGTGAAACCATGAATGGGGATGACACTGTTTTTGGTGTGAATTTTGCCGATGGCAGAATAAAAGGATATCCAGCTGAGCCTATAGGTCCACCGGGTATGGAATTCTCGATGACTTCGTTTGTAAAGTTTGTAAGAGGAACAACAGATTATGACACAAATGAGTTTATTGATAATGAAGATGATACCATCACAGATCAATCTACAGACCTCATGTGGATGGCTGGTGATAGCGGTCATATGAATGCCGGTGCAGATGAAAATGGTGAATTGAATTGGGAACAGGCTCTCCAATGGGCGGAAAATCTGGAACACGCCGGATATAGCGATTGGCGACTTCCAAATGCAAAAGAGCTCCAAAGCATCGTGGATTACACCCGATCGCCGGCAACATCAGGATCTGCGGCAATTAATCCCGTATATGAGGTTTCTGAGATTACAGATGAAGGCGGTGAAACCAATTACCCTTTCTACTGGACGAGCACAACCCACAAAAGCTGGAACTCAGAACATGAAGGTGCCTCAGCGGTTTATGTGGCTTTTGGTGATGCACTTGGTTTTATGGAAATGCCGCCATTCTCTGGTAATTATCAACTACTTGACGTGCATGGCGCTGGCTCACAGCGAAGCGATCCAAAATCAGGCAATCCAGAGGACTATCCTTATGGGCATGGGCCACAAGGTGACGTCATTCGTATCTACAATTATGTGAGATGCGTCAGGGATATTACAGAACCTCAGATTAATGGAGATGTAAATGGGGACAATTCGCTTGATGTTCTGGATCTGGTACAGTTGGTTGGTTTTATATTAGGGGAAATAGAGTTCACACTTGATCAGCAGAATTTAGGCGATGCAAATAGCGATACTGTTATTGATGTGTTGGACATTGTGATTTTTGTAAACCTGATTTTAGGTGCCTAATTAAACAAAATTTTAAAAAAACACTTATTTTGAGCAAATTACAAATAAAATAAGTACCGATCAGCCAATACCACTTTCTTAAAACATTCCGAACCTGATAATTTCAATACGGTAATTGAGAAGTTTTCGCTCTCTTTGTAGCTATCAAACCCTAAAAATTGTATAGATTTGTCAACATATATCCTTAAACGAATTCTGCAAGGCATACCCGTGATATTGGGTGTGCTCACAATTTCATTCATTTTGATGTATATTGCTCCAGGTGATCCTGTCCTCGCCCTGGTTGGAGATTATTATGACGAAGATACCCTGGCTCAATTACGGCATCAGTTGGGCTTGGACAGATCCGCTATTACTCAGTACGGTATATTCATGAAACGGATTTTATCTGGCGATCTGGGTAATTCCTTTGTCACTCAGCGACCGGTTTTGGATGATATCCTTGAGAAAATTCCTTTTACCCTTCAGCTTGCAACTGCTGCAATGTTCATTGCCGTCGTTGTGGGTGTACTACTGGGAATTCTATCCGCCTTAAAAAAGGACACAATCTGGGATAAAGCCTCCATAATTATTTCGCTGGCCGGAGTTTCCGCCCCTGTATTCTGGGTTGCGCTCTTGCTCATTCTTTGGGTGGGTGTGTATCTGCAATGGCTTCCTCCTACTGGATATGGAGGATTGAAATTTCTAGTTCTACCTGCTATAGCACTTGGAACCCGATCCCTGGCTATGATGACCAGATTAACCCGTGCTTTTATGCTGGATACCATGAATGAAGATTACATCGTAACGGCAAGATCCAAAGGGCTTTCTGAACGTATCGTAATATTCAAGCATGCCATGAAAAATTTGGCGATCCCACTTATTACTATAATTGGTCTGGATTTTGGATCATACATGTCCGGAGCTGTACTCACAGAATCAATTTTTGGTTGGCCAGGTGTGGGCAGGTTTGCTCTTAATGCTATCATGAAACGTGATTTTCCGGCAATCCAGGGAAGCGTTTTGTTTATGGCCCTTATTTTCGTCGTGGTAAATATCATTGTCGATATCATTTATGCATGGGCAGATCCACGGGTTCGGGAAAGATTGGTTGACCGGTAGATGAATAAGAAACTTTATAGTCACCCCTTTATTATTACGGGTTTTGTTGTCGTTTTTCTTTTATGTATGATGGCCATTTTTGCACCCTTTTTTCAATCTCCCATCGTCCAGGATTTATCCAGTCGCCTTCAGTCCCCAGGGTCTGACAGTCATCTATTTGGGACTGACCATTTTGGAAGAGATATTTTAGCCCGTATCTTCTGGAGCGCCCGGATTTCTCTAAAAGTGGGAATTGTCGCCAGCACATTATCATTGGTGATTGGTGTTATACTGGGTATGGCTTCAGGTTATTTCGGTGGTAAGGTTGACACAATTATTATGAGATGCACTGATATTATGATGGGGTTCCCGGCACTACTTTTTCTCATTGCTATCAGTGCGGCATTCGAGCCGGGTATCGATACTGCTATGATTGCTATTGGCTGTGTATCATGGCCGTCTATTGCCCGATTGACCCGCGGACAGGTGCTTTCAGTCATGACCAGGGATTATATTCAAGCTGGAAAAGCCATGGGATATTCTCATATTAGAATTATATTGAACCATGTATTTCCCAATTGCATGGCACCGGTGATAGTTGCATTCTCACTTGGCATTTCCGGAGCGATAATGGCAGAAGCAAGTTTGTCATTTTTAGGTTTAGGTGTTCAACCGCCAAGTGCAAGTTGGGGAGCAATGATCAACGAAGGGAAAGATTTTTTAAGGGTGGCCCCATGGGAATCTATTTTTCCCGGCCTGGCTATAGCAATGGCAGTTCTTGGGTTTAATCTACTTGGAGAAGGTCTTCGCGATGTGTTGGATGTAAAATCGAAATCATAGAACGCGTATAGCTGTTCATTCTTAACCATCCACTAATTTCTCGTCACTAAAAACTTTATAAACTTTCTACTTTAAAACTTTCTACTCATATTCAGTCTGCCTAAATTTCCAGCATATTTGAAAGGAATAATTTTGGAAATTGAAAGAATGAACAAAGGGGAATGGGGTAAAATCCGCGCCTTTTTTGATATGAAAACCGAGGAAGGTTTTATCCTTAAGGGTTTCAAGCTTATAAATGGTACGAATGGCATGTTTGTAGGATTTCCCAGCCAGAAAGGTCAGGATGACCAATATTATGATACTATTTATGCAGACAAAGAATTAAAAGAACAGGTAAACCAGGCGGCGATGAAATATTATGGTGGTGATATTATGACCGACGGTTATGATCAATCCGGTGGTTTCAATCAGACGCCGCCAGCAAATGATGCCCCACCAGCTGATGATGCCGCATTTGATGACGATATACCATTCTAAACGCTTATCGGGTTTTTCATTTCCAATGGCAATAACCCAAAATAGTTACTCTGAAATACGCAGATTGGACAGGATCACATAGTAGCAGTACCGGTGAAAGAAAAATAGATTAATGTTAAAACCCATAATTATGGTAGGGCTGGGCGGATCGATTGGTGCTGTTTCAAGATATCTGACGTCGTTATACATCACAAAATTCACCGGCAATGGATTTCCATGGGCAACCCTTGGAGTTAATCTTGTTGGATGTCTGTTGATTGGCATAATTACCGGGATTATCCTTGATAAAGAATTTTCATGGCCGGTCCGGGAATTTTTAATCATTGGTATCCTGGGTGGATTCACTACTTTTTCTGCCTTTGGTATGGAAACGATTAATCTTATTCGCTCAGGATCCATGGGTGCAGCAGCTGGTTATGTGAGTATTAGTCTTTTGGCAGGGGTGGTTTTCGCAGGTGTTGGAATTCTGCTGTCACGTCAATTTATTTCAATGTAATAGACCGCCGGCAGTTTTGCTTAATATCTACTGATTTTCCTGCAGAATCTGATTCAATGAATTATATAGATCCCGATCAAGCATATACAGTATGCTTAATTCATTATTTGCTGACCTGAATTTATCCAATTCAATATAAGTTATTCCCAGAGAATAATGTGTCCGAGCATCATCAGGGTTAATATTCAAGGCTTTCTTGAAAGATTTTGCCGCCGTGTCGTATCTTCCCAATCCCATATAACATTCCCCGGAATAATAGTGAGATCTGAAATCCTGTGGCTGTACCATGAGGACTTTCTTGAAGTATGCAATAGCCAAATTATTTTGTCCGCTGAGATAATATGATTTTGCTAAAAGGAAGTTGGCAATCTGATCTTTTGTATTTGCCCGGGCATATTTTTCCAGCCGGTCTACAGCATCCTCGTACATCTCAAGTTCCATGAATGCTACCCCCATTTGGTACTGTATTTGAAGATCTTCCGGCGCCAGATTGGCTGCATCCTGAAATGAAATAAGCGCTTGCATATATTTTTCTTGTCCGCCATAAGCAAGAGCAAGCTGATAATGTACCTGCATGGTCGGGTATCCCAGAGAGATAGTCCTGAGCAGGTATTCAATGGCTTTTGAGAAATTGCCCAGTTCGTTGTTAATCTGGCCCAGTCTGTATAAAATTTGAGTATTTTCAGGGTCAAAAACCATCAAGCGTTCATAAGCGATAACGGCATTTTGGAGCTCCTCCAATTCTTCGTAGGCAATCCCAATTTTCTCAAAATGTGAAAGCTCCAGAGGTTCCAGAACAGTTAAGCGGGAATAGGTATCAACGGCTTCCATGAAACGGTTTTCCTTCATAAAGACATCGGCAAGTGGCTTTAATACCCCGACGCTATCAGGATTCATGATGACAAAATCTCTTAGTGGTTCCATGGCGGCATTATATTTTTCCTGATGATACATGAGTAAACCGAGATGATAATTCACCTCCTGATTCTCAGGAATGAGTTTTCGGGCTTTAAAATAATGGTTGATAGCATCGTCAGTTTTAAGAATACTTTCATAAATCCTGCCAAGATAATAATGGGCCTCACCGTGATCCTGATTTATTCTTATTGTACTGCGAAGGGCTTCAAGGGCCTTTGGGACATTTCCAGAATACAAATTAGCCAGACCCAGATTATAATATGTCCCGGCGTTGGATGGGTCCTGCACAAGGGCATCGGTGAGATATGGGATGGCCTCTCCGTAAAGACCCTGGGTAATATATATAGTTCCGATTTGATAGAGTGTCTTGGAGTGTTCTGCCTCCATAAGCAAGACAATATTAAAAGCTTCAAGGGCATCATCATAATTTTCCAGCGACAGCAGTGTTTGACCAACGGCATACCGGGCATCAACATCTTCAGGCTGAAGCCAGACGGCTTTTTGATAGCTGGTAAGGGCGTCGAAGGGTTCTCCCATGCCATTATAAAGATCACCGAGAATTTTATAACCGCGAAAATCTTCCGGCTGGGATTGAACATAATCCAGCATGCTGAAAGCAGCGGCGGCAGTATCCTGTCTTGTCATACTTACAAGGGATAGGTAAAAATCAATCGCATCACTGTAATCGCCAGTCACCTTTTGTATGATCATGGAATTATAAAAACCATCATAAAAAGAGGTGTCCGGTAGGGTGAATTGGTAATAATAGTTTACATCTAGATTAGAGGTTTTCAGCAACAATGCCTGGGAGAAACTTTCCATTGCCTCGGTAAAAAGACCAGCCTCAATATGGGCATGCCCTTTGTTCATTAGCTCGAGGGCTTCTTCATTTCGGGTAAATTTCCCAAATCCCAGGGAATCCGGAAAAAGACTGTTGAAGGTGAATCGTTTTTCCCATTTTGGAATTTCCCAGGTGAATAATGTCGAATCCTGCTGCCAGCTCTCATTCATTTCCATGAGATCGGCAAGCCTTCCCGATACGAACTGGAGACGAGCATTGTCTCCTTTCATGGCATAAAGGTTAATCAAATCTTTCAATGGGGTGTAGAGCTCAGTTTGGGATTCAATGATAGGCTGATAGTAAATATACACGGCACGCTGAAGATATCGATCAGCCTTATCAAATTCACCGAGCATCATGTATATTTCTCCAAGCCTGGAGAGAGTGGGTCCTATATCCGGATGATCTTTGCCAAGAACTGTTTCCTGCAAAAAAAGAATTTTCTCATATTCGTTCGCGGCATCAATATACTGCTCTCCATCGACCAGTATATCGGCATTTGCACGCAAATCTGAAATAGAGGGACCATCCTGCGGGTATAGAGCAGATGTAATCCCAATTACTGAAAATAGTATAACAATTAAATGTCGTGAAAACGATTTACTTGCTCCATTCAGCATGCTATGATTTTTATTCTGCAGATGTCTGTATCGATACATTAATTTTATACTGTTTTTTCTGGATTTTTATTAAATAATGAATGTCAAAATTACCAAGTTTCATATTTCATATCCTACGAGACAAGACTGTTTCTGGAAAAGATACAGCTGTCTCATTGATTATTTGTGACGAACCACAAAAAAGAATTCTTTCAAAAAAAATGATAAAATGAATTAAGTTAAGATAATGGAATTTTAACCTCATTAATTCAACTGTCGTCAGGATTGCGAAGATTTGCGAAATGAGTGAGAATATTTATTATTAATTTAGATATTTTAATGTTCTTCCCCATGAATTGTACAGGTTAAGACAGCCAGTGTGGACCTTGAAAAAAATGGAGGAGTTATGCAAAAATCTAGTTTAAATAAAGTCATCCTGATTGGACGGATAGGAGACAAACCGGAAGGTCGTTATACACCGAATGGCACATCAACGACGTCTTTTCCCCTGGCAACAAATGAGGTTTGGGGAACCGGTGAAAACAGGAAAGAACATACCGAATGGCATAATATAATTGCCTGGGATAAATTGGCAGATTTCGTTTCTGATTATGTGTACAAAGGTCAGCAAATTTGTATTGAAGGACGCATCAAATCCCGAACCTGGAAAGACAAGGCTGACAATACTCGAAAAGTCACTGAGATAATTGCTGAATCTATTACTCCACTGGAATGGAAATCAAAAAGCACTCCAGGCAAGAAGGCAACATCTGATAAGGATGAAGATGTAGAGGAATTACCATTTTAAAATTGAAAGGATACCAGTCTTTTCAAATTACCGAAAATTTAAAAATGGTTAAAACTGCAATGTGACCGAATTGATTTCCCCGGGGAATTTGATCTATTTTCTTTATTTCACATAATGGTATAGAGCCAGAACAAGACCACAACTTACAGCAACTGTCTCCAATCGATATTTTCCTCAATCAATGTTTTCCAGAGAGCTAATTTTTTTGTATCGGTATGACTTAAAAGCGGTACACTTTGATCTATTTTTTTGGCTATCTGAAATGTATCTCCTTTTGTCAGCAGCAGCGGAATATTCATATTTGCCGCCCTTGCAATGATATTTGGCGGCGGTAAAATATTATTCGTCAGGACTATCCCCACACAGTTGGATTCAATTGCTGCCAGGATCATATCGCTACGATCCCCACTGGTGATGATAATCTTGCTGTGTTTCTTAAGCCTGTCCAATCGTAAAATTGCGTCTGCAGACATCGCCCCTACAAAAATCTCACGTACCGTTTTATTCATGGCTGATTCCCCGGAAAGCACGCGGGCGAGAAGAACATCCGAAATGAACTGAACCGTAGGCTTGGATAACTCTTCTCGATATGGAATGACACCCAAGACCGGAAGAGCCAATTCATTTAAATAATTACCATGTAGGGTTTGAAAATCTGAGACATCTTTAACTTTATTAATTATCACACCACCTAATTTCACACCTTCCAAATCAACATTTTGTTTGAGAAACGTGAGATCGTCAATGATTTTATCACCGTCACCACTGGTGATTACAACCAATTTCCCTTTTAGGATATTACAGATTGTGATAGCATCCAGGTTAATTGACATACCGCAGTTTATATTCCTGCCGCCTTCAACAAGCAGAACATCTTTTTCGTTTGAATTGTGTGCGGCCATTTCCTCAATCTTTTTTCTGCTAGACTCAGCATCATACATATATCGCAATTTTGAATGATCAAAACCCATGCTCATATCTTCAGGCTGTTCATCAAGATTGAAATGATTGGTGAATACTGCAGAATCAAAATCCCAAAGTCTCTTCTTCCGATACAAAAGTCGATCGCCAAATGGTTTCATATAACCGATCTTTTTGCTAAGCACCTGTGCAATACCTGCCATTACCCCCGTTTTACCGGCATTATATCGTAATGATGTAAAAACTAAATTCAACATGTTTAATCCTTTTCTATATCTGATAACAATATTCGTATATCAACGGCTTTGACGCCTTTGGCCTGATCGTATACCATCAGTGGGTTTATTTCTATATCAGCGATTTCCCGACATTCCATCAGTATTGAACCCACTTTCAAGATGGCTTCCTTCACTTGATCAATATCCTTTCTTGCTTCGCCCCTTACCCCAAGTAAAAGCGGATATGAACGAATCTCTTTCACCATAAGGCTTACATCCCTGGATGAAACGGGCAAGGCCCTGAAAGAAATATCTTTCATCACTTCCACATAAATTCCACCGAGACCAAACATAATTACGGGGCCAAACGCTTTATCTTGTCGTCCGCCAATGATGACTTCCGTCCCCGGTCTAACCTGTTCCACAACCTCAATGCCGTCAATTACCGCATCCCTTTTGAATGCCTTACAATTGTGGATAATTGTCTGATATGCATCGAGAACTTCTGATTTATTTTCCAGATCCAAAAGCACACCACCGACATCACTTTTATGTAGAATGTCTCTCGATACCACCTTCATCACCACTGGATAACCGATAGATTCAGCAAGATCAACTGCTTCATGGATACTTTTGGCAACACCACTTTGCGGTCCTGGGAGACCCACAGCCTCGAGAATCATCTGTCCTTCGTGAGCAAGGAGAAACTTCCGATTATCATCCCGCGCACTTTTAACGGCTCTGTTAATCTGTTGGATGTTAATGTTATCTGTTTTCTCAATGCGATAATCCCGATTCCTGTTTCTCAAATGTTGATACAATGCTCCAAGTGGTGATGCAGATTCATATATATCCCTGAAAATGGGAACATTTTTTTTTGAGAGAATTGTGATGCTATTCTCGGTAATCTCTCCGCCGAACACGGAAAAAATAATCGGTTTCCCCTTATTTTTGTATTCGGCATATACTTGTTCGATCATCCCGGCAAGCTCATTCGCATTCATCATTGCCGTCTCGCAATAGAGGGAAATCACTGAATGAATATTGTCATCCTCAAGTGCTACTGTAAGCGCTTGGATATATTCTTCTGCAGATGCGTCCCCAGTAAGATCGATGGGGTTTTTGGTTGATCCGAAGCCATGGGTAACACTCTCAAAGACTTCTTTCAGATGTTTTTTATCATCATAAAGATGGACGCCAAATTTTTCACATGCATCTGTTGCCAAAACACCGACGCCACCGCCATTAGTTATGATTACCGTGTTTTTTCCTTTGGGAAGCTCTGTATTTGACAGGTATTTGCACCAGTCCAGCGCCCCTTGTATGGTTTCAGAACGCAGCACGCCACATTGTTTCATAATGGCATCAAATATTTCATCAGAGCCGGCGAGTGACCCGGTATGTGATGCCGCAGCAATAGCCCCCCGTTTTGATCGCCCCGATTTAATTACCACAATCGGTTTTAACTTTGTGGCCCGCTTTAGTGTTTCTACCAGCCGCTCTCCTTTTTGAACACCCTCAATGTACATGAGAATGCTCCGGGTTTCATCCTGTTGGAGGAGGTATTCCAAGAGATCAGCCTCATCCAGATCAGATTTATTGCCCACAGAGATAATGGCGGACAGCCCAATGTTCTGGATGGATGTTTTGCCAATCATAGCCACGCCAAGTGCACCACTTTGAGTGATGATGGCCACATGACCTTTTTTAATATTTTTTGGACCGAAACTAGCGTTTAAAGAAGAAACTGCAGAATAGTGGCCAAAAATATTTGGACCCAGAATACGCATTCCATGTTCACGGGCAAAATCACGGATTTTGTGCTCCCCATCGAGATTGCCTACTTCAGAGAATCCAGAACTTATAATTGTCAAAAATTTGACATGTTTAGCGGCACAATCTTTTACTGCTTGAAAAACGTATTTTGCCGGTATTGCAATAGCAACAACATCAATTTCATCAGTTATTTCATGTAAGGATTTATAAACTTTATATCCAAGAAGCTCACCACCATTAGGATTGATTGGAAAGACCTTCCCCCGATATCCAGCATTGATAATATTGTCAACAATTTTATTGCCAATTTTACCAGGGCTTGCGGATGCCCCAATAACAGCAATTGTTCTGGGTTCAAACAGATATTTTATATTTGAAAAGTTTTTATTCATTCAAACTCTATGAGTACCAATGTTTCTGTAAATAATTGTTTTGAAATTCATCACTAATAAATAATTTTAATTATTGAAAATATGCTTTGTCCTAAATGAGTATATAACATTACATACTAAGCAGAAATTTAAAGTGATTTTCTACATCTCACAGCATAGAAACAGCACCAGTTTCATCAATTTTAAGATTGATTTGTCAATTGAAAATAACCCTGTAGACAATTATAATAATAACAACATTCTTTACTGTACCGCTTCGGAATTCTTTAGACAGATAATCGCAACAAACGCATTAAATTATATGCCTTGTCCAACGGGATAAATCGCAACTAAACATAATACCTTTTACATGATGAGAATTTTGAATGACTGAATTTGTCCATCTCCATAACCACACTGATTTTTCATTGCTGGATGCAGCACAGACCATAGATATGATGTGCGACCGCTTAGATGATCTGGGCATGGACACTATTGCCATAACCGAACATGGGAATCTCTTTTCCATGATACCATTCTATAAGGCAGCCAAAAAACGCCATATTAAACCTATTCTTGGATGTGAGATCTATGTATCTGAGGGTAAACACACCTTCAAAAAAACCACTTCAGATACGGCAAAGAAATGGGGATATCATCATTTAGTATTGCTGGTGCAGAATGAAATAGGCTATAAGAATCTGATGAAGCTGGTATCCATCGGTTATCTTGAAGGATTTTATTATAAACCACGGGTGGATAAGGAGCTACTAAAAAAATATAATGAGGGTCTCATTGCATCAAGTGCCTGTCTTGCCGGGGAAGTCACTCATTATGCCTCCATTGGTAATTATGAACGTGCAAAAAAAGCAGCTCTGGAATACAAAGAAATATTTGATGATCGATTTTATATTGAACTCCAGAATCATGGTATTCAGGGTGAACTGGACTCGCATGCAATATTGATCAAACTCTCAAAGGAATTAAGCATTCCTTTAGTGGCAACAAATGACAATCATTATGCCCGCGAAGAACATTGGAAAGCACATGATGCTTTATTCTGCCTGGGAATGGGAAAAGATATATCGGATCCAAATCGGCGAAGATATTCTCCCCGGCAGTTTTACATCAAATCAGCCGATGAGATGTACAAATTATTTAAGGATACCCCTGAAGCATTAGAAAATACCATGCGCATCGCTGAAATGTGCAACGTTGATATTGATATGTCCACATATCACCTTCCTAATTTTCATATGCCCGCCGATGCAGGCACAGTCGATCAGGATGAGTATTTATTAAAATTATGTAAAACAGGATTAGAGAAACATTATCCTGAAATTACTCCGGCCATCCAAAAGAGACTGAAATATGAATTATCTGTTATAAAGAATATGAATTTTGCTGGGTACTTTCTTATCACCCAGGATTTCGTTGGATATGCTAAGAAAAATAATATTCCTGTAGGACCGGGAAGAGGTTCCGCAGCCGGTAGTCTGGTTGCATACGCAACGGGCATTACAAATGTGGATCCTATCAAGTATAATCTGCTGTTCGAAAGATTTTTAAATCCTGACCGTGTTTCCATGCCGGATATTGATATCGATTTCTGTATCGAAGGGCGTGAACAGGTAATCAACTATATCCGCGATGTATATGGAAAAGATTCCGTAGCTCAGATAATTACATTTGGTACGATGAAAACAAAATCAGTGCTTCGTGATGTGGGAAGAGTGCTGGGAATGCCGTATGGTGAAGTGGACAGGATTGCAAAGCTGGTGCCGTTTGACCCCAAAAGGAAATTGCCTGATTTAATGAAAATCAACAAGGAGCTTGCCGCAATTCCCGGGATTGACGAGGTCCACAAGAACCTATTTGAATATTCCACCGTGCTTGAGGGTATGCACCGGCATGCCTCTACTCATGCAGCAGGTGTAGTCATTGCCCCTGGCCCCCTGGTGGATTATGTACCTCTGTATAAAGCACCAAATACTGATGATGTTGTGACGCAAACCGAGATGACATGCCTCGAAGATATGGGTTTGTTAAAATTAGATTTTCTGGGTTTAAGAAATTTAACTGTCATTGATAAAGCTCAGAAAATGATCTGGAAAAATCACGATATCAAAGTAGATATTGAGAATATTGACCTTACTGATGAAAAAGTGTTTGAAGTGTTTTCTAATGGGTCCACCATTGGTGTATTCCAGTTTGAATCACGGGGAATGAGGGAATATTTAAAACAATTAAAACCCACCTGCATTGAAGACCTTATCGCAATGAACGCCCTGTATCGACCGGGACCCATGAGCAATATTCCGGAATTTATTCTTCGAAAACACGGTCAAAAAAAAATCAATTATATGCATCCGGCCTTAGAGCCTATTCTCAGCGAAACCTATGGAATCATCGTCTATCAGGAACAGGTGATGCAGATTGGATCTATCATTGCTGGATTCACACTTGCACAAGCGGATCAAATGCGTCGGGCGATGGGCAAGAAAAAAGCCGGTTTAATGGCAGCTTTCCGTAATGATTTCATAAAAGGGGCTGTCCAAAATGATATGAAAGAATCCGCCGCCAGGGAAATTTTTGAACTCCTTGAAAAATTCGCCCAATATGGATTTAATAAAAGCCATTCAACGGCATATGCGATTATTGCCTATCAGACAGCCTGGTTGAAAACCTTTTATACAGCAGAGTTTATTGCTGCTAATCTCACAACAGAAGTAGATGTATTGGATCGCGTTGTCATTCTAATTGAAGAGGCTTCGCAATGGGGGGTAACGGTTTCACCACCGGATGTGAACACTTCATTTACGGATTTCCGGGTGACGAATAAGGGTGAAATAACATTCGGCCTCTCGGCAATAAAAAATGTCGGTTCAAAGGTAACGGACACCATTTCTGAATCAAGAGAAAAGCATGGCTTAAATAAAACAATTTTTGATCTATGTAAAAATTTACCACCAAGGGTCATGAATCGCAAAGCGCTTGAAAGTTTGATTATGGCTGGTGCGCTGGATAGCCTGGAAGGAACCAGGTCACAAAATTTCGAGATGGTTGAAGATGCATTGATGTACGCTCTGAAATATCATCAGGATAAGGACACTCAGCAGGTAGATATTTTCGGCAGCGCTGGTTTGACGACCATTCATCAGCCTGAATTACCCAATTCAGAACCATGGTCTACTGAAGAATGTCTCATAAAGGAAAAAGAGATCATTGGTTTCTATCTTTCCGGGGATCCCCTCGATCAGTACGAGGATGAGTTGAAGGAATTCAGTAATGTGGATATTGGTAATCTAAATCTGCAGCGTCTACCAAATGAAATCCGCATTGGCGGTATTATTTCAGCTATAAAAACTCTGTACAATAAAAAAAATCAGCAATGGGCCATCCTGGAATTATCCGGGCGCAATGGTTATGCTGAAATTTTTGTGTTTAACGATGTCTATGAGCGATTAAAAACGCATATTGTACCCAACGGACTGATATTTATTCAGGGACAGAGATATAAGAGAAATGATGATAATGAGACTCTGAAAATCTCCGCAAAAAACCTTATACCCATCAGAGAAGTAAGAAAAGAGTTTAGCAATAATATAAATATCCGGCTCCAATTCAATTTCAGTGAACCTGTAAATTTGGATAAGATATTTAGCCTGACAAAAGATTATAGTGGTTCCTGTCGATTGATTTTTCATATGAACCGGTCAGACGGTAGCCCTGAGCGCGTATTATCCCGAAATACACGAGTAACGCCCATCCCTGAATTTCTATCAAAAGTAAGGGATCTGGTTGGCACTCAAAATGTCTGGATAACCTGAGTTGACCTTGACAGTTAAAAATTCACAGAAGTATTTGCGTTAGGCCTTGAAGAATTTCATGATAAAGCAAAAATTGATGATATCCGAAAATGAATTTGTTTGCTGTAAAAAAGTATATTTATTTTTCAGTTTTTATTTTGGTAAGCATTTTGTGTTACTTCGGCTTATTTTAGGTAAAAACTTCATTCTAATATGATTGCAGCTATACAAAGAGTCTCTGGTGCCCATGTTGAAGTTGACAATGAAGTCGTTGGAAAAATTAGTAATGGATTTCTGATTTTACTTGGCGTATTTAAAGATGATGATGAATCGGATGCAAAATTTCTCGCCGATAAAATTTCAGTTTTGAGAGTATTTCAGGATGAAAACAAAAATATGAATTTATCTCTTCAAGATGTAGATGGATCTGTACTTGTCGTGAGTCAGTTTACATTATGCGGGGACTGGCGAAAAGGGAGAAGACCGGGATTTCAGAAAGCCGCCAGGCCAGAAGAAGCTAATAGGCTATATTGCTATTTTTCAAATTTAATTAAACAAAAGAGTATTCCTGTTGAGACGGGAGTGTTTGGTGCAATGATGAATGTAACATTAACCAATGAGGGTCCCGTTACTTTTGTAATGGATAGTAAGGAAAAATAAATGAAAAAGATAGTTCGCGTTATTATGGCAAAACCGGGTCTTGATGGACATGACCGGGGAATAAAAATTCTTGCCAGGGCATTCCGCGATGCCGGCATGGAAGTCATTTATCTCGGTCTCAGGCAGACCCCGCCAATGATCGTTAATGCTGCTGTTCAGGAAGATGCTGATGTTATCGCAATATCCAGCCTGAACAATGCCCATATGGCCGTTTTCCCTAAAATCATGAAATTAATGAAAGAAAAAGGCATTGGCGATCGACTGTTAACCGGCGGGGGAATTATTCCGGAAAAAGATATGATTCAATTAAATAATATTGGCGTAGGAAAATTATTTGGCCCCGGCACTCCCGTTCAAAGCACCGTAGATTATATTTTTGACTGGGTGAAAGAAAACAGGCAGGATTAATTATATGGAAACCTCATCTGAAAAATTGATCAGATTGCTGGAAGAAAAAAAATCTCAGGCAAAACAGGGGGGAGGGGAATTACGGGTAAAGCGACAACATGATAAAGGAAAACTTAGTGCCCGTGAACGTCTGAATTTACTCCTTGATGAAGGCTCATTTCATGAAATGGACATGTTTGTCACCCATAGATCACATGATTTTGATATGGAGAAAAACAAATTTCTTACCGATGGGGTCATCACCGGGTATGGCACAATTGACGGTAGAAAAGTGTTTGTATTCTCTCAGGACTTTTCCATTTTTGGTGGTTCACTGTCCGAGGCCTTTGCCGAGAAAATATGCAAAGCGATGGATTTTGCTTTAAAGACCGGAACGCCAATTATCGGACTCAATGATTCTGGCGGTGCACGCATTCAGGAGGGGGTGGTGAGTCTTGCTGGTTATGCGGATATTTTCTTAAAAAACACTCTGGTATCCGGTGTCATACCGCAAATTTCAGCTATTCTCGGCCCCTGTGCCGGTGGCGCTGTTTATTCACCGGCAATTACCGATTTTATCTTTATGGCTAAAAAAACCAGCCATATGTTTGTGACTGGTCCGGAAGTGGTAAAAACTGTCACCCATGAAAAAGTTAGTATGGAAGATCTTGGTGGTGCAGACACCCATGCCTCCAAATCAGGAGTGGCTCATTTTGCCTGTGATAATGAAGTTGCCGTTCTTCAGGGTATCCGCAAATTAATGTCATATTTACCATCGAATAATATGGAGAATCCACCAGTACTTGACAGTGACGATGACCCTGGAAGACAGGACATGGATCTTGATACTATAATCCCGTCGAATCCAAACAAACCATATGATATGCACCAGGTTATTCAGCGTATAATGGATATCGATTCTTTTTTTGAAGTTCATGCAGATTTTGGCACTAATATCATTTGTGGGTTTGCCCGAATCAATGGACAGTCAATCGGTATTGTTGCCAATCAACCGGCCCATCTTGCCGGTGTGCTAGATATAAATTCATCAGTAAAAGCGGCTAGATTTGTTCGATTTCTGGATGCCTTTAATATTCCCATTATCACCTTTGTGGATGTGCCGGGATTTCTTCCGGGTACCGACCAGGAATGGGGCGGCATCATCAAACATGGCGCCAAATTGTTGTTTGCTTTTGCAGAAGCAACGGTTCCCAAGATTACTATCATCACACGAAAAGCTTATGGCGGTGCGTATGATGTTATGTCATCTAAACATATCAGGGGAGATTTAAATTTTGCCTGGCCCACGGCAGAAATAGCTGTTATGGGTCCAAAGGGTGCTGTTGAAATTATCTGGAAAAAGGATCTAAAAGATGCCGATGATCCTGAAAAGAAAACAGAGGAGCTGATCAAATATTACCGGCGGAAATTTGCCAACCCTTATATCGCCGCCGAGAGGGGTTATATTGATGATGTTATTGTCCCTCATACAACACGGGTGAAGCTAATATCCGGTTTGGAAATTCTTGCTGAAAAGGTAGACCATAACCCCAAAAAGAAACATGGGAATATTCCATTATGATCAGCCTGACAAACAAAAAAGGACTTGAGCATCATTTTGCAGAAAATTTCGATACCCCAATATTTCCTGTTTTAGCAGATCTGTATTTTAATGAAAGCGATATGAAAAGAGCCCGGAAGGTGTGTGATATCGGGCTTAAACATCATCCAGATTCTATTGAAGGTCGATATATTCTTTCTAAGATTGAATTAGTTGATAATAATATGCTCCAGGCTGAAAAACATCTAAAAATGATTATTGAGCATTCGGAATTGCATATATTGGCGATGAAATTGCTAATAGAAGTACAGGATGAATTGGGACGCAGTGTAAAAACGATTCACCCAATAGTTGAGAGAATACTGCATATATTGCCCGGGGATATTGAATGTCTGTCATGGTTAAATAGTAATCAGGAAGAACTTCTAAAACCGGAAGCCCCTGATCATATTGGCTTGAAGAATAAGGATAATGCTGAGGAGCCAACCGAACCAGACCAGTCCCATGAAAGTATTGGTATCAACAGAAGAATTGCTACTTTGACTCTCGCGAGGGTATTTAAAGTCCAAAATAACTATCAGCAAGCTTTGGATGTTTTAGATATTGTTGAGGAAAAAGGTGGAAATATTGTAGAGATTGAAAAAGAACGAAATGAAATTCAAGAACAATTAAAAGAAGAGGAAAACTCTGAATGACAAATTTTCATAAACGACTGGATAAGCTGCGTGCACAAATGGGCACACTTAATCTTGATTGTCTTTATATTACTAAAATTACCAATGTTAAATATATGACGGGATTTACCGGGTCTGCAGGTCAGTTCATTCTCACTGAAAAAGAGGCTATATTTCTTACGGATAGCCGGTATACTGAACAGTCGCAAAGACAAGTAAAGAATGCACAGGTGCACATCATCGAAAAAGGATATGTTTCCTTGATCCAAAAGCTGAATGTTTTTAAGAGTGGTATGAAGGTTGGGTTTGAGTCAATTCACACTTCTGTAAAGCTTTATAATAATATAAATAAAGATTTTGAAAAGATAAAATTCATTCCCACTGAAGAACTTGTTGAAAATCTGGCAGCAGTAAAAGACATGGATGAAATAAAATCACTAAAGGCGGCAATTGAGATTACGGACACCGTTTTTGATGAAATACTTTCAGAGATGAAGGAAGGTGCCATTGAGAAGAATATTGCAGCAAAAATATCATACTTATTCAAATTGAATGGTGCCGATGGCGATAGTTTTGACACCATAATTGCGTCGGGAATATTTAGCGCTCTACCTCATGCTTCTCCATCAGATAAGGCGTTTGAAAAAGGTGATTTTGTGGTTATGGATTTTGGCGCTAAATTTGAAGGTTATCATGCAGATATGACCCGAACGGTTGTAGTTGGAGAGGCAACTGATCGTCATCGTGAAATATATGACATTGTTCTTGGATCAAATCTTGCTGGAATTAGTGCTGCAAAAGCTGGTGTGACTGGTGCTTTTGTAGATTCCGCCTGTCGGGATTATATAGACCAGCGTGGTTATGGAGATAAATTCATCCACTCAACCGGGCATGGAATTGGTCTTGAAGTACATACATCGCCGCGCTTGTTTAAAGAAAATAACACTCCTTTGATAGAAAACAATGTCGTCACAATCGAGCCGGGTATTTACATCCCTGACTTTGGGGGGGTTAGAATTGAAGATGACATCTGGATTCATTCTGATGGATGTACAGCATTAAATCGTTCAACAAAGGAATTGATAATTGTATAATGCAAATATAACCACAATTATTCTAAATATCTCATAAACACATATGAAGATAGACAAAATAGATAATCTCATACTGTCCATCATCAGAAATGATGGCAGGATTACCAATTCAGAATTGGCAAAACGAATTGGATTATCGCCAGCCCCAACCCTGGAAAGAGTTAAAAAGCTAGAGAAATATGGTGTCATTAAGGGGTATCATGCCAAGATTGATGCAGAAAAAATAGGGTTTGGCGTTGAAACATTTGTTGAGGTCATTTTATCTCGCCATAAAAAAGATAATATACTGGAATTCATGGAGATTGTAAAGGGGATTGCAGAAATTACTGGATGTTATCACATCACCGGAAAAGCAGATTTCATGCTGAAGGTATCCGTAAAAAGCATAAAAGCCTATGAAGATTTTCTTCTTCATACCTTGAGTACCCTGCCTGGCTTACAACATGTAGAAACCATGATTGTCATGAGAACCGTTAAAGACGATCCCAATCCACCTATAAACTAGTATATGCATATATTTTCAATGATAACCTGTTTTTACTATTCGAAAATAAAATCAGACATGTTGAACATAAAATGCTGTATTCTGATTATGTTGATCTTTTGTTAAATAATGGCCGCTAAAGTATACTCTCTTAAAAAGCAGCTGGTGGGCATGATCCTGCTTATTTCAATGTCTGTAACTATTATCTCAGGAATAATTATTACTATTTACCAGATGGCCACCTATAACATGATTATAGAGGACAAAAAGCATTTTTTATTAAATGTTTTTGAGCAATCCAAAGGCGAAATTGGTGCTGCTTTGATCAATGACCAGATGGATACTCTAGCTAATAGGCTAAATCAAATAACTGAAGAAATGAATGTTTTTCAGGTTGAAATATTCAGCAAAGAAGGAGAGCTAATCATCCAGAACGATTGGGCGATTCCGGTGCAGGATCTTTCTATAGAAGATAGAAGCTATGTATCAAACTTAATCCAACGGGAAACATTTAACAATGGGCACATGCTCACCCTCACGTCAAAAATAATTATATCTGATAAATGGCTTGGGTATATAAAAATATACTATTCTTTGGACTCAATTTGGGATACCATCTATCTTACATTGTTAATTACGATTGTATATTTTCTGATATCATTTTCGCTGGTGGCTTGGTGGTTAAATATTGCATTAAAGAAAACGATATTACTTCCTATTGAAAATTTAAAACAGGTTATTAAAAAAATGAAAAAGGGCGTTATCCCAAAAAATTATAACAAACTCGACTCCAGTGAAATTGGCGAAGTAACAGCTGCTTTTTACAAACTGGCAAAAGAAAACTATAAAACTCACCACTCATTAATAAGAAAAAATAAAGAATTTCAAAAACTCATGGACGAATTGAAAAGTCGAAATGTTATTCTAAAAAATCAGATAAAAGATAGAAAAAAAATTGAAAACAGCCTAAATCATGCCATTGGCAATAAGAATTTGATGATGAAAGAAGTGCATCATAGGGTCAAGGACAATATGCAAATCATATCCAGTCTGTTAAAGCTTCAAGCCCTAAATGAAAAGAGTGGAAACATCGATAATATCATTTTTGCCACTGACCAGAGAATACAGTCAATGTCTCTGATCCACGACCAACTATATAATACAGGAGACATGGCAAATATTGATTTTGAAAAGTATGTCCAGTCATTGATGAATTACTTGTTTCAATATTATAAGGTCGATCCTGCCAAAGTCCAGCAAAATATTATTATCAAGGGAATAACAATAAATATCAACCAGGCAATACCATGTGGATTAATTGTTAATGAATTGGTATCCAATTCAATAAAAAATGCTTTTGATGTAAAAAGGGAAGGTCAGATTTTTGTCATCATGGAAGAAAACGAGACGCAGTTCAAGCTGATTATTCATGATACAGACGAGGCTATCGTTAGAGAAGAGTACACAGGTAAAGATCCGTCCTTTGGGCTGCACCTTGTAAAAATATTGGGTGAAGACCAGCTGGGTGGAGATATCTCTATAAATAAGGAAGATGGAACAAAGGTGGAAATTGTATTTCCCAAAAGTAGTAAAATGATATAGGTAAATCATGTCTAAATCCAACATATTAATAGTTGAAGATGAGCGAATTACTGCTGAGCATATCAAGCAATATCTGGAATCTCTGGAATATCGTATTGTAGAAATTGCAGCCACAGGTGACCAGGCAATAAAAGCTATCCATCAGCATGACGTGCATCTGGTCATAATGGATATCAAGCTAAAGGGTGAAATGGATGGTATCAAAACGGCCCAGCAAATTCAGGAACTACAGGATGTACCAATTATATTTTTAACTGCATTTGCTGATGATTTTATTTTAGAAAAAGCAAAGATTTCAGACCCTTTTGGATACGTGTTAAAACCATTTGGTCAAAAAGAACTTAAGATCGCTGTCACAATGGCATTGTATAAACACGGAATTACATCGCAATTGAAGGAAAATGAAGGAAGATATCGATCCCTGGTGGAGGCTTCACCAAACTCAATATTTATCCACCAGGATGGTAAAATAATCTATGCAAACCCTGCCGCATGTGAGATGGGTGGCGCTACTTCTCCGGAGGATATCATCGGATCAAAGGTGATCAATCACATTCATCCTGATTATATCGAATTCGCAAAAGTCCGAATGACTAAAATGTTGAAATCCGGGAAACCGAGCTCACCGGCTGATGAAAAGTTCATCCGATTGGATGGCCGTGTAATAGATGTAAGGGTAACAGCAATCCCATTTGAATGGAACAAAAAACCGGCCATTCAGGTGATATCCAGAGATATTACAAAAGACATACGGCTTCAACGTCAAGAAAAGGCCATAAGAAAAATATCAGAAGCCGTGCATTCAACCGAATCCCTGCCCCAGCTTTATCAAAAAATACATAGCTCAATCAGTGATTTCATGTACACAGAGAACTTATTTATTGCTTTGTATAATGAGGATAAAAAAACCTTGGAGTTTCCATATTCCGTTGATTCAAGGGACAAATTTCCATCAAAACACCCATTCGGTGATGGGTTGACTGAATATGTGATAAAAAATCGCTCAACTCTTTTTGTAACAAAAAAAGAGATAGAGTACATGAGTAATAACAATGATTTAACGGTTATTGGCTCGATACCAGAAGAATGGATAGGTATCCCCTTAACACATGACCAGGGGATTCTGGGAGTAATTGCCATTCAAAACTACAATGATGTCAAAGTATTTACTGAGAATGATGTTGAGATGCTGCAGTTTATCTCCCATCAAATTGCCAGGGCAATCAAGTACAAACAGGCAGTAGATTATTTAACAGAAAGTGAAAATAAATTCAGGATACTATCTGAGTCATCAAGTTTTGCTATTTTCGTTTATCAACGGGGTCGTTTTAAGTATGTAAATCCGGCACTGTCGCAAATTAGTGGGTATACAAAAGACGAATTACTTGAGATGGATGTCTGGTCAATGGTCCATCCTGATTATCGGGATATTGTGGCACGAGGAATGTCAAGGAGAAAAGGTACAACGCTGGTTCCCAAATATGATTTTAAGGTGATTACCAAAGATGGGGGCGAGCGCTGGTGTGATTTTACAGCAGCAATTGTCGATTTTGAAGGAGATGAGGCTGGATTAGTTACCCTTGTGGATATAACAAAACGGAAAAAGTCCGAAAAAGATCTGATCCGCTTAAACCAAGCAGTAAAAAATACCCATGATGTTATTTATATGACTGACTATGATGGAATATTTACCTTTGTAAATCCTCAATTTGAATTACAATATGGATATACCGCTGATGAAATAATTGGCAAAGCGACGCCTGATATTATCAGCGAAGAAAAATCCGGTAAAAATTTCTACCGAGATCTGTGGAAAACAATCCTGAAAAGAAAGAATATGACATTGGAGGTATCCAAAATTGCAAAAAGCGGGAAGGTGCTCACAGTTGAAGAATCCATTGATCCGATATATGAAAATGAGAAAATAGTCGGTTATCTTTCTATCCAAAGAAATATTAGTGAGAAAAAAATGCTGGAGTCTACATTTCGTGAGCTTGGTACCAGTTTCACAAAACTTTCTGGTAAAGAATTTTATGAAAAGGTCTCCTGGCAGCTTGCTCAATCAATCGGCATCGATCACGTTTATATTGGTCACTTCAGAAAAAATGGTACTGAAGTTCAGGTTCTTGGTGGATATTCCAATGGCGTTGTAATGGATCTTTTTAATTATGAGATACTCGATACACCATGCGAGGGCGTGCTTGAACACAAAGTTGTAAATATTCCATCGAATCTCAGCTCTCTCTACATCAATAAAATTATGTCAGAACATTTTAATGCCGAAGCCTATGTTGGAAGCCCCCTTTTTAATATCTTAGGGGAACCCCTGGGAATAATTGTGCTGTTGAATGAGACCCCGATTAAAAATGAGTCTTTTGCCGAGATAATGCTGAGGGCTTTTTCAGATCGGGTTGTAGCAGAGATAGAGCGATGGAAAACAGAAAAGGATCTGAAGAATAAAATCAATACATTGGCGCGGCACAATAAGGCCATGATTGGCAGAGAACTAAAAATGATTGATCTCAAAAAAGAAATAAATTTACTTCTCAAAAGTCAGGGAGAGCCGACAAAATATAACGTCACAGAAGGAAAATAAGTACTTCATATTGACACATGACAGAATTTAGTTCTCGCCTAGACAGCCCTCGAAAAGAATACAATTCATAATCCCCACAATATCCAGGATATCGCAAGCGGAATCAGAGTTAAAATCAAATTCACAAGTACATTCAAAATTTAATGGATCTATCCAAAGAAGTATTGAAATGAACTCAACTATATCAAGAATATCAATCTGGCCGTCAAGGTTTGTATCACCTGGCAGACAATCACAGCAATCACCACAAAATTCATTATCTTCCTCAGTTAATTCTACCCATCCCACATAATATCTGTTCTTATGATCATCACCAGACATATCACCAGTAGTTGAACCATAACACCAGTCTGGCCGGCCGAATATCAAATTTACCTGATCATTGGTGGCGCCTGTTCCTGCATGGGCATTGATCTCACTGGGGACATCCTGAGTGGATTCATCTGCACATATTTCAGAAGGAATACATTCTAATTCTCCACCATCATTTACCCAGCAATCAGGAACTGTGTTTGTAGCATTGTAGGGACACCACCAGGATGCACCACCATCAACAGATTTTATGACGAGAACCTCTTCATTCCAATAAGGATAGTACCCAAGATCATCACAGCTGTCATCAGGTGTTCCAGCATCGTCAGTTACGATAAATTCGCCTTGAACAGGTACGGAGGCGACCACCCACATAACATCCTCATTTTCTTCACTGATAGCCAATGAAGGGAATATATCGTGCCAGTATGAACCGCCATCGGCATTTTCCCATACCCACATATCATTTGTGGCCAGTACTTTTGAATAGTTCCAGCCTGTTGCAGTTTGTGGCTCTCCGGGGTTTATGAGATAATCTTTATCAATGGTAAAATGATAAATTGCGTTATCTCTATAACCAGGATATACGCTTCCACCGTCAGATCCAATAATACCAACAATGACATGAGGATCACCGTCTGAATCCACCCTCATATCAAAATCATACGTAAGAAATGGTTGGGATAAAATCATTGGTTCTTCAAAACATTCGTCATTCCAAACCAGATCAAATACACCAGATGCAATCATATGATCGAAGACTTCATCTGGAATATAAAAATAATTACTGCCTCCTTGCCCGCCGGTCCAGCTGTTGCCATAATCTTCTGTTTTCTTCAGTACCAGTGTATGATGGTTAGCATAGGGATTTCCACCAATATCACCGTATAGGAAATAAGCGGTAAAAACGACATAACCCACACCATTCTCATTGATGTCGATAGCTGGAGATGAGGTGAAGTTTCCCTCATCGGGACCCAATTCGTTTTCTTGATGAAATAGAAGAATTTCAGAACCAAAAATGATCATGCCATCAAAATATGCTTCGCTATGAAATAAGAAAATTGATTCTCGTGTCCAATCATCGTATGCAGCATTGAACCAATATTCATCATTTATAAGATCATGCGAGAAATCAGGAGAGATCACCCATTGGTCCTTCTCTACATTCCATAAATTATCAATTTCATTGGGGGAAGACCAAGAGCCACCATCCCATCCAAACTCATCATATGAGTAATACAAACGACCACCATACCCATTACCCAATCCAGTATATTCATTCCAAAAAACATATGGATAATCTGGGGTTCCCAGAGAACTTGGGTATCTACCGAGACCCATTCCAGGATTGAGGTTGGTATATGTTATCCAGTTTAAACCATTGGATGAATAAGCTGATCCGATTTGTCCATTAGTACCGTTTTCTCCGGCCCATTGTCGATATCCAAAAATCCAGCCTTCATTAGTAATACTTAGAGGCCGTGTATTAGCCAGAATAAGACCATATCCATTTTGGGCAGAGTCCACCAATGTAACATGCATTGTATTTCTATTATTATAGTTGAATATGGGGCTTGGTTCATAATGGGGGGTAAAAACACCAGGGAAGGGTTCAATTCTAAGTTGTCGTTTTGCATCTGTTTTGATTGGTCCCTTGTTTATGGCAAACAGCATGGCTGGAATGAGTAATGATAAGAGTAAAATTCTAAAAACTTTCACCATCTTAGCACTCATCAGGACATCCTCCAAATAGGATGCAATTCACAAGAAACACAATATCCAAGATATCGATTAATTCATCACAATTAAAATCATAGGCGCATTCCGGCTGGAGGGGTGAATCAAAAATGATATGATTCACAATACTGACTATAACAAGAATATCAGGGTCAGAGATATGAGGGCAATCACCGGGCTCACAATATGACATATCTTCATCTAATAATTCTATCCAACCTGCATAATATCTGGTTTTATTACCAATACCCAGCTGGTTCTCCGGATCAGAACACCAATCAGGAAAACCAAAAATGATATTCACCTGTTCATTAGTTGCTCCATTACCAGCATGTACATTCTGTTCACTTGGCTCGAGGTATGTGATTCCATCTGGACAATACATGTCTGGACCACACACTAAAACACCATCGATATTCACATAACAATCAGGAATTGTTTGCGTTGCATTGTAAGGGCACCACCAGGATGCGCCGCCATCTATTGATTTTATTACTATTACTTCTTCATTCCACTCAGGATATAATCCCAAATCATCACATGAATCTTCGGGTGTGCCTGAATCATCGGTTACAAAATATTCTCCCTGCACTGGCATTGAAGTAACTACCCAAATAACATTCTCATCTTCTTCACTGATGGCAATTGTTGGAAACATATTCTGCCAATAAGAGCTGCCGTCAATATCTTCCCAAACCCATATATCATTGGTGGTAAGTACTTTTGAATAGTTCCAGCCAGTGGCTGTTTGTGGTTCTCCGGGGTTTGTGAGATAATCTTTATCAATGGTAAAATGATATAAGGCGTTATCTATATAACCGGGATATACACTCCCAGTATCAGATCCTATAACACCAACAATGACATGAGGATTACCGTTAGAATCCACCCTCATATCAAAATCATAGGTTAGAAATAGGCTAGAGATAATTAGTGGTTCGTCAAAACACTCATCATTCCATTCTAAACTAAAATCACCGGAGGCAATCATGTGATAAAAGACGTCATCTGGGATATAAAAATAGTTAGATCCGCTCTGACCACCTATCCATGTAGCACCATAATCTTCGGTCATTTTTAATGCAAGAGTATGATGATTCGCATATGGGCTTCCACCAACATCACCATCAATAAAATAGGCTGTTACGGCAGCATAACCAATGCCATCATTGTTAATATCTAATATTCCGCTTGATGTGAAAGACCCCTCATCCGTTCCTCCGATAAAATCGGTATCTTCATTAAACAAAATGAATTCACCGCCAAAAATAATAGAACCGTCAATGTAGGCCTCACTATGCATTCCCCAGACGTTTCCCCGATGCCAATCATCATAAACAATGTTGAACCAATTTTCTTCGCTGGCAATGTTGAAGGAATGGTCAGGTGAAATTACCCATTGATCATGCTCACCATTCCATGAATTGTCGATTTCCATTGGTGAAGACCAGGAGCCACCATCCCAGCCAAATTCATCAAATGAATAGTACATTCGACCACCGTATCCTTCGCCAATCGTAGTATATTCATTCCAAAATATGTAAGGATAATCCAGATTGCCAAACGCGCTGGGATATCGGCCTGCTCCCAGACCTGGATTTAAATTATTATAGATTGTCCAATTCAACCCATTGGATGAATAAGCTGCCCCGATCTGCCCACTAGATCCATTGGCTCCGGCCCACTGGCGAAATCCAAGTATCCAACCATCCTGAGTTACATGTAGTGGTTTAGTGTTTGGTAAAATTAAGCCGTAACCATTATTGGCAGAGTCCACTAATGTTACATGCATTGTGTTTCGATTATTATAGTGAAATATGGGGCTTGGTTCATATTGTGGAATGAATAAACTTGAGCTGGGTTCAAATCTCGCTATATGTTGGGAGTTCAATTTAAAAGGACCTTTATCAGCTGTCGAAATGAGGCTAATAACAACAAGCAAAGAGGCCGCGTACCTGATAAAATGCATAGATTCTCCTTCATTTATTTAAATGGAAACAGGAATCATCTACTTCAACAATATAATCAACAAAAAATCGAAACGAGAGCAATAAAAATGTAATGATGGTCGGATTTAGTAAGTTGAGAAGCGTAAATCCAATTATCTCCTGATTATCCATCAATTGTCTAAAATCTACCAACATCGGTATATTGAAACCAAATATTATTTAACAGATATAAACAATATAGAAACATAATATTAATATATAATAACTATATGAGCAATATAACTAAATATATAAATTATTATTTATAATAATCTGTCAATACTTTGATCAATTATCCCAATAAATATTCAATAATAATTATTGTTTGGGAAAAGTCTATTTTGGATTGACAATCAATCCGTGCTGAATGGGGAGAGGTTAGTGGTAAAAGGTTTATCTTACTGGAATTAGATGCCCGAGGATATATCCAAGTACAATTCCAATAAGCAGGGTGATGACAATCAAACGGTGGGTCATCACATCTTTACCATAACCCTTTTTGATGGCATAAGCAGAGGTAAAGTACCCCATGGCATTTAATAACCAGAAGAAGGGAATGGTAAGAACTTTGATAATGAGAGGACCAATGATGGGAACCATAGTTATGAGGGCGACAACACCGGCAAATGCATTAGTCATAAATCCAACAATAAGAGTGACAATAGCAACGGCTTTTTTGTCAACACCAAAACGCAGCATCAATACGACACCGATGGCAATTGATATCAGTGTCAGAATAGTTTTTGGATTGTCTTTTATAAACTTAATAAATGTTTTCATGGGATGAAATCCGCCTGTAATTTAAAAATACCAGATTGGAATTCGCATTTGATAATTTGGTTGTTTGAATAATCCACGGTAATGGTTCTCGATACTCCGGGCTTAAATACCGCCCAGGTAAATATATCTGTTCTCTCTACTACTGATGAAAATTTCTGAGAGCTTGTTAATTTGATTTCTAAATTATACGTAACGATGTCATCATTTTGAGAAAGACGGTTTACAAGCGCATCATATTGCAGGCCCTCGCGCTCCAGCCTAAACTGAAATGTGTTAGAGACCTGATGCGTTTGTAAGTAATCGAGGAAAGAAAAAATATTAAATGCATCATTGGGGATGATTATTTGGGTATCCGTATACATCACATCCCCATGGATCGATTCAGTCGTAATTTCATTGATAATATTTGGTTGCTGCGATTCTTTCCAAAAAGATAAAATTCGATTATTGTCTAGATTGGTCCAGCAGACATATTGACTGTTTACAGGATAAATGGTATTGGCAAGAGAGGTCGTTTGAGTTGCAAAGTGAATATATCGAGCTGGAACACTATCATAAACACTGTCAATCCCAGTGATTTCCACAGTGGCAACGGTCATGCCCCACATATTAACGTTGTATCGATTTTGTCCTAATGTTAAAGAAACAGTCAGCGAAAAGAACAATATAATAATAAACCTAATTGTCATCATTTTTCCATTGGATATTTATAAATGGCCCTAAGGTGCCAAAGATGACAACATATAATGGATGAACCAGCGACATAATCATAAACCAGAAAAGCTTCCATTGCATGTTGATCAATTTGTAAATATATCGTGTGTAAATTAATTCTGCGGTGAATTTAATCAACCAGGGAATAATCCACACCGGTGAACCTGTTAAAACATATAAAGGAAGCGCTAGAACAGAACTAATACTTGCAATATACAACAATGGTAAGATAAGTTTTAAACTGCCAGTGGTTTGCAGTCCATAATAAGATAAACCCTTTGATGCAAATCTAAGTTTTTGAAAGACAAATTGCTTGAGGGTCTCAGGACCATTTGAGTATACGATCCCACCAGCATCGAAATTAAATAGAATTTTCTTTTCAGTCAAGGAGGCGATCTTCTGTAGCATGAGATCATCATCACCAGAGATAAAGCGGTTGATCCCACCATATCCATCTACCTCGTCAAATACTGATTTTCGAATCCCCATATTTCTGCCAGTACATGAAAGTGAGATATGGCGGCTGAATCCACCGGCAGAAAAAGCATCTTGAGATATGCTATCAAGGAGATACAACTCATTCAATAAGGCATGTTTTCCGGTGAGAGGTGCAAACCCTGAAACGAGTCCAATACTTTCGTCGTAAAATTTTTCCGTTAAAGAATCGATCCATGTGGATGCTGGGGCGCAATCAGCATCGGTGAATAACAAAATGGTTCCCTGTGAGGCTTCAATTGCAGATTGGAGAGCCCATTTCTTTGGGGCCCAGCCGTTCGGCGTTTCATCTATATGAACAATTTCAAGATGGTCATATTCCTTGGCGGCGGACTTAAGGATGTTTAGAGTATCATCAGTTGAGCGATCATTGGCGATGATCACTTCGTATAAATGATGTGGATAAGTCTGTTGAAAGAGTGAGTGAAGAAGGGGTTCGATGTTCTGTTCTTCGTTTCGAGCTGCGACAATCACTGAAACAAAAGGTCGATCTTCAACAGGTTGTTTATTTGTATTTAAATAATCCTGAATACCCCTTTTAAACCACAGTAATAAGGCAAGATAAAAGAAGGTGACAATTGTAAAAATAATAATAGTCAACTTAGCTGCCTTCCACGCCACGAAAATTTACTGGCTATAAAACTCATAACTCCCATAAGGACAATATATGGAATCTGAAGCACAAACCAGTAAACGAAATTGGTCCATTTTCTTTTCACCTTGATCTGGCCAGTAAAAATATTGAAGAGAGTGAATTCTAAACAAAATTTGATGAGAATTATTGATAATACTTCGATAAATGGAAACATTCCAGTAAATGAAATTAACAGCAGGGCATTCGTAATAAAAACTGACAAAATGTAAAGAAAGAATATTTTATTAAACCGCCAAATTATCAGGCTGTCACCAGCCCATCGAATTCTCTGGCGCAGAAGGTTCCCCCATTTCTCTTCGGTTCTCCCAGTGATAAAACTATGTGGGTCTGAATTGAAGATAACTTTTGAGTTAGCAAATTTTCGTGTTATTTGTAGGAAAAGAGAATCATCACCCTGAAGAAAATCAGAAATTTTTGAGAAGCCGCCGGTCTGAAAGAAGAGCGATTTACGATAAGCCTGATTCTGGCCAGTAGAAGCCCAGGCTGAACCCAGATGTGTAATCCCTCTAGTGCCAGCCATAAGCATCATCAAGTCGAGATTTTGAAAGCGACTCACCACGCTGAAGGAAGGATGAGTCTCAGCATAACCAATGACATAATCTACATTTTGTGAGAAACAGCCAGCCATGGATTGTATCCAGCATGGTCCCATGTGACAATCCGCATCAGTAAATAATAGGATGTCTCCGCTGGCTTTTTCAATCCCCGCAGTCAAAGTACGTTTTTTTAATCTGAGGTTTTGATCGTCAGCCTCAAGTGAAGACACATAGAGAAAACGAGAGTCTTTCTTGGCCCATGATTGAATAATACCAGCAGTATCATCTGAAGATTCGTCATCTACGATGATAAATTCTAATTTCCCTTTATATGTTTGAGTGCTCATCGTTCTCAGTAAGACAGGAAGGGGGCCAGCGCCATCCCTGATAGCGACAATGACTGAGACTGAAAAGGGATCATTAATAACTGAAAGATGTGCCTCTTTCCTGGTATTTCCAATGATAAATGCAAGCAGTCCAACAAAATATATCGAAGCGATAATAAAAAAACAGATTGACAGGGTGGTCATGGACTTTGAATTAGTGTATCAATTAAAACTGATGGACTGGAAGCTGAGGGGTTTCATTATTGCAAAAATGCTAGATTTTTATAAGGATGCTGGCAATATAAAAATAAATGATCACACCAAAGATATCAACAGATGTGGTAACTATGGGTCCGGTGGCGATGGCGGGGTCAATTTTCAGCTTATTAAGGAATATTGGCAGGATGACTCCAATTGTACTTGCTATAGCCATTGCAGAGAAAACAGCTGTACCGACGACGACACCGAGCATGGCAGGGTCCTGAAAATCAAGATACCTGTAATATGCAAGTATGCCAAGTAAGAACCCGTAAATTGCCCCGAGTAACATGCCAACCCTGATTTCCTTGAATATGACTGATGAAACATAATTTAGGTTGATCCTGTCCGTAGCGATTCCCCTTACAACAATGGTGCTGGTTTGGGTACCGACATTTCCGCCCATGCCCATGATTATAGGAATGAATGCTGCAAGGACGATGGTTTTTTCAAGCAGGGATTCAAATACACCAATAATTGTGAGGGCGAGAACACCTCCTAGCCAACTTGCCATTAACCACGGAAAACGTATTCGGGCACTTTCCAGGGTGGATTTATGAAGTATCTCTCTGTCATCCCCGGCGCCGGCCATTTTTAAAATATCTTCAGTTGCTTCTTCGCGAATAATATCTATAACATCATCCACAGTAATGACGCCGACAAGCTCATTATCCTTTTCGAGAACCGGAATTGCTAAATAGTTGTATTGTGAAACAATATCTGCTACTTCTTCCTGATCCGTCTCTGGTGAAACCGCAATGAAATTCTTCTCCATGATATCCTGCAAAATGGTGCTTCGCGGATAGAGAAGTAAATGACGTAATGATAAAACACCAACCATTCTGCCAGATTGATCAACCACATAAATATAAAATGGTGCTTCTGTATCCTCATCCATATCCTGAAATCGGTCGATTGCTTTCCGCACAGAAAATGTTTCTTCAAAGGTGACAAACTGGGTGGACATAATACGACCGGCAGATTCCTCAGGATACTGAAATAATTCCTGAACTTCCTCAAGTTCCTCTTTGTCGAGATTTTCCTGTATCTGTTCAGATAATCGTTGGGGAAGAAGGGCGAGTATATCAACCATGTCCTCGGCAGGGAGATTGTGAATGATTTGAGCAACATCATCTGGTTTTTTATCCTCGAATAATTCTTCAATAATCATGTCATCCAGTTCAGGGAGGAAATCCTTAAGAATGCTCATTCTCTGAATATACTGGAATATATCGCTACGTTCAATTTCAGAAAGATGTCGAAATGCATCTGATAATACCGCAGGGTGGGTATTTTGGAGAAGTTTGTATAGAGCAATTTTGGCGCGTCGTCGATAATGGTATCGGATTTTATCCAGGATTACCTGAATTTCGTTATCAACAATTATTTCCCGGCGCATATGGTGATTCCTATTCTACAATCTGATCAATCCATAAAACTCAGTTTTTTCATCCATTTGTCTTCGATGAATTTTGTCAAATAATTTCTCACCGAATCGGCTAAAAGAACTAGGCATTTCTGTCCAGGTTCAAGACGATTGGCAACTTTTAAGGCGGCCCAGACAGTTGACCCTGATGACCCACCAACTAAAAGGCCTTCTTCTTTGATTAATCGTCTGGACATGAGAAATGAGTCCTTGTCATTGACCTTAACATATTCATCGACCAGTGTATTATCCAGTACGTCTGGAAAAAAATCATAACCAATTCCCTCAACATGATAGGGGTAAACTTCATCACCTCCACCGAGGATCGAACCATATGGATCAACACCAACAACAAATATGTTTGGATTCACTTCTTTCAATTTTTTTGCAACACCTGTAATGGTACCGCCAGTTCCTACACTCATTACAATCATTTCCAGTTGTGAGCCCATATCTTCCAAAATTTCTGCGGCAGTAAATTTATAATGTGCACCTGGATTGGCGGGATTAGAATATTGATCAAGAATATGTGAATTAGGGATTTCACTTTGCAGCTTTTTTGCTATGCCAATGTGACTCTCGGGCGCATCCCATGCAGCTTCGGTTGGAGTTCTGACTATCTTGGCGCCAAGGGCTTCAAGAACAACCTGTTTCTCCCGACTCATTTTCTCAGGCATGGTAATAATCATCTTGTAACCCCTGACCGCAGCAGCAAGAGCAAGGCCGATTCCGGTATTGCCAGAAGTTGGTTCGATAAGGGTGTCACCGGGTTTAATCCGTCCCTCCTTTTCTGCTTCTTCCACCATGTGTACACCAATGCGGTCTTTTACTGAACCACCGGCATTTAGAAATTCACATTTTGCAAATAACTGGCAGGACAGCTGTGAACCGATACGATTCAGTTTTACGATAGGGGTTTTTCCAATTGTTTCTAGGATACTATTATAGATCATTTTTCTTTGTGGTTTTGATTGATTAAAAGCCTATTAATTTAGGGCGAATTGTTTTCTCGATTGAAGATAATATAAGGGAAAATTATCTAAAGGCTATAAATCGGAAAAGTGTATTAAGATGTTCCATGTCAAATTTGATTTAGGAATAAGAGCGGCAATACATAACGTCAAGTAAGCAAACTGTAAAATCGGTGAAACCAATAATAATTTATTTATCTGCCATCGACAGGCAGTGACAATAACCCAACAGCATCATTAAAAAGAGAACCAATATAAAGGGTATTCTCATGCTCAAATACATTGGTGACTGAGTACATTGCTTCACCATTTATATCATGAATACTGTTAAGAATTTCTCCATTTGGACTAATTTTGAGAATCATACCAATACGGGTTGGTTTCGGACGAAGCCATTTAGGAAGATATAGAAGAATTTTTTTCAACCAGGGCCTGGGGTGATAAATATGATCAACAGAAGATTTTCGTGGGGATACAATAGAGATCCAATAATTACCATCCTCACTGGAATCTAAGCCATCAGGGAACCCTGGCAAATTATCGATGAAGACTTCATGTTTGCCTTTATTTGGCCCTTTCACCCACACTTTTCGAATTTGGTATGCCGCCGTTTCATTTACCAGCAAAGAATTTTCATCATTTGACAGCTGTACTCCATTGGCGAAATAGAGCTCGTCCAAAACATTGCTCAGTTCGTCTGTTTTAAGATCATAACTCCATACACTTCCAAGGGGATGATGTAAAAGGATATCATAATAGAAACTTTCCAATCCATCAAAGCTGGTTGCATTTGTAAAATATACGATATCATCTGAAGAAATGGTTAGGTCATCAATGAGGGAAAAGTTCTCACTTTTAGCAACGAGAACAGTGCTCTTTCCGGCAGGATCAATAGAGAGTAGTCCTAATTCTGTGTTGCAGGAAATCAAATTTCCCTTCGAATCAAATCGCATCCCAAGAGGACGGCCAGCAGATTCAAAAAAAGTACTTTCCTCACCGCCAGGTCGATAGGTCAATATACGACCGTCAATATTGGCAATATATAACCGTCCAGTCTCATCACATATTACCTCCTCTGGTCCATTAACTTTGCCGTCGAGCAATCGGGTGGCATTTGATAAAATGGAGTTTGGTGCTAACGCGTCGATCATTTCAGGTGCATCAGGAGGGCAATATGATAGGGGTTTTAAATGGCTTGGGTTGCTATCGCCGCTGATAAAAAAGATCAACAATATCAACAAAGTAACAACAATAATTAACCATAATTTTCTCATAGATATGACCATTTGATAATTTTTTGTATTTCCATTATTTGATTAATAGATTAAATTTCAATTATACGTCGTGATTTTCACGTTTACTATAATAGTGTATCTCATTGTGGATCAGATAATCCTGTTGTTCAAAAAATTTCCTAGAGTCTACATTCCAATCTTCAATTAAACAGGCAATGATTTGTATTCCACATCTCTTGAACTGCGTTTCCACTTTAGCAACCAAGGCTCCAGCGACCCCTTGTCTTTGATAATCAGGATGCACCGCAAGGCGATTAATCCATCCTTTCCTACCATCGTGAGTCCCAAATATGGAACCCGCAGGACACTTATTTATTTCGGCAACCCAGAATTCTGTAGAAGCATGATCCAGTTCCTTTTCAATGGAGTTTCTTGAGTCCCGCCCAGAAGATTTATATGGAAGACTGCACGCTTTCCAAAGGCAAACTATGTTTTCATAATCGTCGATTGTAAACCGGAGAATATCTAAAGGCCGAGGGTTCACCGGGTTTCCGGTGTCAAGGATATAAATTGATAGGGGTCCTTAATGATCTTCTCTAATTGTTTTAGGGCACGTAAACAGTAAAATCCATCGGCAATTCTTTCATCAAATGAATACTTTAATGAAACACCGGGCTGGACTACAATTTCATTTTTGGCGTTTATAAATGGTTGGTTTTCCTGTTTTCCGATTGTTATAAAAAGTGGAATTGTCCCATATTCAAATAGATGGTGATAGGCGGTGCCAAGACCGATACTACCGAGATTGGCAATAAATACACTGGCGAACAAGGGGTCATTGCGGATCATGAATCCCGGCATCAATCCAAAATGATCCAGCTTCATGATAATGTAGGCAAAAAAACTTACAATGAACCGGGGAAACTTGAATAAAAGGGAAAGTTCTATATCAGTATGCGATTTGTTGTCACTCTTTCCTTCTCGAACTGTGCCGGAAATATTTTTAACGAGTGTTTCGAAATCCCAGTGAGGTTCAATTTTTCGTTTGATGGCAACTATGGGGCTGTTCTCGGTCATTTCCTTCTTGGCGCTAAATGACATATACATACCGCGGCGTTGGTAAATTCGTTTTCCAGAAATAAATCTATTAAGATGGGGATTATCTTGAATTACCTTTGCCCCGGCCCATATTACAAGATGAAATATAGTAGCTTTCGTTCCTGTCTGCTGTTGAAATTCTTTGAGGAATTTCCATGTTTTGGCGGAAGGTATTTTCTGCTCAAAATAGACGACAGATTCCATTTTGCTCTTCATGATATATGGCATAACACGTCGATTATGATCGATATTTTTTATGAAATCACCGTCAGGTCGGTATCGAAATGGCATGTTACAGAAAATCCGAAGGATTCAATTGTGATTTAAATAAAATAACGGCGGGACCGGTAAGCCATACATCTTTCCAGGACTTGTCAAAGTTGACATACAGTTTTCCACCGGGAACGGTAATTTCAACCGGACTTTCCAGGTTTGAACCTTGAGAAGCGTGATAGGCTGCCGCAATGGAGCCTGAACCGCAAGACAACATCACTTTTTCGATCCCTTTTTCATATGTGATCACCTCCAAATGAGAGGAATCAGTTTCATGATAAAAATTCACATTTATTCCACGAGGAGAGAATAGATTGCTGTAACGAATTCCCGGTGCTGAAGCCCTCACCATTTCAACAGTGACTTCAGGTACATTTGTCACAAAATGAGTGGCTCCTGAATCAACATGATATCCTGAAAAGCCATTAACCTCTAAAATATTGCTTTTATAGATTGGTGGGGTCATTTGCAGTTTCACCATGCCATTTTCAAGGATCTCCATTTGATGAGGTCCATCACCGGCAAGAAAATTAATTTTACTGTCTGTCAGCCCTTCCATAAACATAACCTTTGCTGTACAGCGAGAGCCGTTTGCACACATGGTTTCCCATGACCCGTCAGAATTATAATAATCCATTTTGTAATCGTAGCCGTCGACTTGCGTAATTATCATTACTGCATCGGCGCCTATTCCCGTTCTCCGTGTACAAATTTTTGAAATAAAATCAGGCCGCCGAACAATTTCTGGAAGCTGATCGTCGATAAAAATGATAAAATCATTTCCAGTGCCATGTGCCTTATAAAATGGAATTCTTTTCATATCTGATTAAAGAAAAAAAAGATAAATTGAGTGGTGAAGCTACATTTGGGAATAATTTAACAGATTTAAACCATAATTGTATGATACAAGCAATAGGAGGAGAGCCGCAACACGGAGATATGTGACGAGGTTTGGATTGATATTGTCTCCGGCGATGTACTTCTTCATTTTCATATTGGCAAAATGAATCAATCCAATTGCACATAATGCCGCAATTAATTTAATTCGGAAGTTTGGAAATTTCAGCCATACCGATTGAGTTATGAGTAACCAGACACCAACGGCGGGTACAAGTCCGCTAAAAATCATCTCTGACATATACAATATCCTAGCTGGCAATTGCGTTAGCAGAGTGTTTTTATGGCGTTTGATCATCCAGAGTGTGGTCATCAGAATGGATGACAGAAAGAATAAGTTTGCAAGCCAGAGATGCGTTTTTATGATATGTTCCATTATATTTCCCCAAGTGTGATGCAAATTTACAGTGAATAATGTATTAGAAATCTACATGAATCACTGCAGATGACTGCTTAGAGATCCATGTCTGATATTTCCCTTATCTCAACCTCACCGAATGGTTCTACCTGGGGGAGTATTGATTCAGCATTTCCCAGAATGACAGTCGTGAGTCCTTTTAGAGGGAAATGTTTTTTGATACATCTCTCGGCATCGTCCATGGTAACTGCTTGTAATGTGGGAATATATTCACTTATCCAGTTAGAGGGCAGATTATAAAATGCCATGGCACCCAGTTTTCCAGCAAGATTTTCACACGTTTCCAAAGACAGAGGGTATAAACCAACAAGAAAATTCACTGCAACGGATAATTCAGATTGAGTTATACCTGATGATTTAAATATAGATAGTTGATCAAGTATAACGCTGATCATTTCCCCGGTGGATTCTGTTTTTGTAAATGTACCTATAGCAAAAGCACCCTGATGGAATGAGAGAGTGAATCCGCTGGAAATTGAATAAGTTAATCCTCGTTTGACACGTACTTCATCGACAAGCCTTGATGTAAAACTACCACCAAAAATATGATTTGCCAGAACAAGGGGATAAGTCTCCGGGTGACTTTGATAAATACCCGGGGAGGCCATGCGAATTTGTGCCTGTACTATCTCCGGTTTGTTAAAAATGATAAAACGGTTATCAGTTTGACTGGAAACCATATTTCTTTGCTCGGGGTGAATTTTGCCAATCTTCCAATCGCCAAAATGTTTAAGTACGAGTCCATTCAATGTATTGGTATCAAAATCACCAGCAACAATTATTATGGCATTATTGGGAAGGAACGACCGATCATAACAATCCTTCACATCTTGAAGTGTGATGGACTCAATATCTTGCTTTTTTCCACTTGAAGGTATTCCATAGGGATGATCGGAACCATAGAAATATTGGTGAAATAAATGTGAATTCAAGGATGAAGGATTATCCATGATACCCTGAATTGCCGCCAGCAGACGGTTTTTTGAATTTATGAATTCAGTTTCAGGAAAGGCTGGTGTCAGAATCATGTCAGAAAATAAACGTAGTCCCACATCCAGCTGATCTGCCAGCAGGTCTGCAGAAATAAAGGAATAATCCTGTAATGCAGCAGTATCAAAACCGGCACCGAGATAATCTATCGCTTCTGAAAATTCAAATGCGTTTCGATTTCCGGCTCCTTTCTTGAGCATTTCCATCATTATAGTTACCAACCCTGATTTCCCGGGTGGAGTTTTTGAGGCGCCATCCTTAATAATGCATTTAACGGAAATCAACGGCATTTTGTTGATTGGCATGACAAAAACGGTCAATCCATTTTCAAGCTGATATTTGTCAAATTTTGGAATATTAATGGTGTTTGTGTTTTGGATCATTATGAAGATTGGGGGATTAGTTGAATTATGGTTCTATTATCTGAGGTGAGGTATTTCTCTGCCACCGTTTTTATATCTTCCACGGTTACCTGTAAATATCGATCAATCATATTAAATACTAATTTTGGATCGTTGAATATGATTGAGTAACCTGAGATATCGGCGCATTTCCCCATAAGTGTTGAGTTATCATGAACCAGTTCTGATATTAGCTGATTTTTTGCTTTTTCCAACTCGCGATTACTCACCAGGTTCAACGCAAGTTTTTCAAGATGATTGGTAAACTGAAGGAGAGCATCCTCACCAGATTTTCCAGGTGGTACGCGAAAACCAAAATAAAAGAGATTTGGATCAATTCCCCAGTTAAATGCTCCGGAGATATCTAAAACCATCGGTTGATCGTGAACAAGACTATGAACAAGCCGTGAGCTGTCACCATTCAGTAAAATTTGTTGGATAATGTCCAGGGCAGGCATATGGTGGTGATCGCCCTTACAGCATAAATAACCAATCAGCCAGCTTTCGATCTCAGCGGGTCGACGTAATTCCACCCGCTTTTCACCTGTATTAAATTTCTCATATGGAAAAATTGTTGAAGGAATATCAAACCCTGGAATGTCACCGTATTTTAATTCGAGCAGCTTAAAAACAGCATCAGCATTTACATTCCCGGCGATAGAGATGACAGCATTTGATGGTGAATATAGTTGCTTATAATATGACTTGCAGTCAGCCAGGGTTATCTGATTCAGGTCTTCCATCCAACCGATCACCGGCCAATGATAAGGGTGAACGGAAAAGGCGTGTTCATACAGCATTTCCCACATGGTTCCCGGGATAGAATTTTCAACAGACATCCTGTGCTCCTCTTTCACAACCTCTTTTTCCGATAGAAACATGGTTTTAGTCAAATCAAGATTAGACATTCTGTCTGACTCCATATCAACAATAAGCTCCAACTTGCTGGATGGAAATACTTCGTAATATGAAGTCATATCTTTACTTGTCCAGGCATTGGAGTATCCGCCGTTTGATTCCAACAGTCTGTCAAATTCACCGACTCCATATTTTTTTGATCCATTAAACATCATATGTTCGAATAAATGAGATATACCGGTAATTCCATGCCGTGATTCCGTTTTTTGGGACTCATTTCTGCTGCCAGCTTTGAATGTGGTATTGTAATTGATCATGGGAAGACTGTCATCCTCAACGACCAGGACTGTCAAACCATTTTTCAGTTTATGTTGATGTATAGGATATGCAATATTATATTTTTTCACTTCTACCTTTTAATCTGAAAATAAGGTCTGAAATTTAACATGAGTTTTTGATCAGGAAGATGAAAAAGGTCTCAGCACACGATTATTTTTTGAATGGAAAGTCCACAACCATCGTGTAAAATAAATATTACAGGGTCAAAATATTTTTACAACGATGTAAAATATTCGAGACACAAGCCCTCAGGGTCGTCATATCAATAAATTTGAACAGTATTAATTCAAAAAAATATTTTTAGTAATCGTCATCATATAAACATTTAAAAAATAAATATTTGTCAGATAAAGGCTGTGAATAAGGGCTATTAAAATATGTAGTAAAACGCCTGAGTAATATAACGGGTACGGCTTTTGATATGTATAGTCATTGCCACCAATATTATTAGATGGTACGCAGATTATGAAATATTAAAAAAGAAGGATAGATATGGCACTCAAAGTAGAATACGAATTTAGAGAAGGTTACATTTATTTTAAGGCACATGGTCAATTGGCAGAATACAGTCTTGCAGAATTATGGAAAACGATTCTTTATACTTGTGATGCCGTTGGTGAAAGAAGTGCAGTTATTGACTGCAGTAATATAGTTGGGAATTTATCCATAACAGGTATTTATAGTACGGCTATAAATTTTGTCAAAACGCTTGGTGAATCAATAAATGTTGCATGCATAAACTCGCCAATCAGTTGGAACCCCGATTATGGCCAATTTTGCAGCGATGTGGCATATGTAAATGGTGGATCATTGGAATTTTTTGAGATTGAAAGTGATGCGGTTAAATGGTTAGCCAGAAGATCCCAAGAGATATCATTGGTCGGCGGTAAAAAATCAGATCCTACTACAATAATTAATTCTGCCAATTATTCATTGAATTAAAAATCTGGTTCATTGAGACTACAGCGATTTTTTAATAACCGGTATACCCGGTATAGATTTTAGATAACCCAAAACGGTTACCTGAAAAATCTGGAAAAAATGAGAGAGTTTTCCAGATTAGCATTGACAAGGTCAGCAATTGACCAGCTATAGATAGCGAACCCAGCTATCTTGATTTTTGTAGAGAGATATTTAATATAGGTTCAACAATATAAGTTTTGAAGCATAATATCAAGCTGCAGGCAATAAAAATAATTATCAATAATTAATATATATTGCCATATTATTATTTTAACTTGCCTCGTGTTTATATTTTGTCGTTATATTCAGACACCGCAGAGAGTACTTATTTATAAATAACAATATTCAGGTAATCAAAACTGAGGGTTGGACCTGTTGCGATATGAAATGGATTTGGGCAGGTCCAGTGAACAGGCACCCTTTGCGGGAAAGGTATATTTCAATGGTGAATGAATAACTTTGAAATATATGATTAGGGTTAATAGTCAAACATGGTTATTGTTAATTCTCCGATAGAATTAATGATTATTAGTTGAAGGACCTGCCCCTGTGATTGTAATTGAAGGATTTGCACAGGGGCAGGTAAAACTTGACTTCCTTATGGGTGATGGATGAGACAAAATGCCTCCATTGGAAATTATTTCCCATTCATATACCCCAAAAAATAAACACACCACCAAATTTCAAAAGGATGAAAATGAATTGAATAATGCAATGAAAAACATCATCTCCATCGCAGTATTGCCAATGTTCATAATCGCCTGTAAGGATTCCACGACAATGGAGAACATCTTGCCAGCAGATTGTGATATTGGATTTAATATCTGTGAATCAGACTCCACACAATGCTGCGAAGTAATTTGCGAGGACCGATACCATAACTGCAGTGAGCTTTTAAACGAATGCTGCTTGGATACCACAAGTCACGATGTATTTTGGATAACAGATACCTTGCCAGGATATGATCTGTTTGATGCAGCCATTATCAACGAAAATGATATTTGGGTGGTAGGAGAAATTGAACTTGGGCAAACCCATGGAAACACCGCCCATTGGGATGGGGAGAATTGGACGGTTATTCAAATTGAAAGACCAGCACCATTTGAAAATGTGTTCGCATTTGAAACTGACGAGATATGGTTTTCTGACGGCTGTAATATTTATAGATATGATGGAAATGAATTTCATAAGATGTGGGAATGCTATTGGCAAGATGGAATATATAACAAAGTCAGATATATTCACGGAATCGACCACAGTAATATATATTTTGCTGGAAATGGTGGTTTCATACTTCATTATGATGGAAATATGTTCACTCAAATTCAGTGCAATCCAAATATCAGTATAAAATCAATTACAGGTATAAACGAATCAAATATATGGCTTATGGGTATTGATGAATCTACAGATCAAATGATTATTTATAAATATAATGGAACAGAGTTGACGATTTATTCTGATTATATATATTCTGACCTCTTCCTTAATTATCACATTCTCTCAGGATGGATATATGGCATATATACTGATATTGAGGAATATTTGTGGATTCTAACAAACCATGGAATATTTAGATGTAATTCTGAAGACTCTAATGATTGTACCGTTTTGACACAACGACAAGAATTATTAATGTTTACATTCAATGGATCAAACCACAATGATTTATTTTATTCCGGTTCCAGTGGAGAAACGTATCATTACAACGGGACATCTTTATATAAATTTGATCAAATTGGTGGTAGCCAGGTACACCTTGGAATGGATGTTTCTGAAAATATTGTAATTATAGTCGGAGTGACACATGATTATGAAAATAGTATAATTGTAAGAGGATACAGATAAGTAATAAAATATTTTATATATAAATAATTATATCTTTATGTTGGTAGTGAAGGATTTGCATAAAGATATCGAAATAAAACCTAATGACGTATAATTTTGATATTTATTAGAATTTATCTGTCAATGAATCCTTCAATAACATCAATTGATAGGAACATCATGAAAGAAAACAGCACTCCTCAAATAAAACACGCACAATTATTATCAGCTATAAATAATATGTTTATAAGGTTGATATTTTTATTGGTAATTATCGCCCCTGGCATCCAGTTTGGGCAATGGGATTTACAGCCTGAAAATTTCTCTGCTACTTCTGATGTTATTACAAATCCATCTCGGAAGAATATTGGCATGGATGGATTGAATTCAGAGGGTGGTTATTATCATCAGTTCAAGGTAACCTTAAGTTACAATGAGTTTATTCCAGATGCCATTGCACCAAACTGGATTTTGATTAGTCATGAAACGAGAGTAAGAGTTGACATGGATAATAATGGAAGCTATGAATTGGATTATACCGGTAGTCAGGCTTCTCACCAAATATCCTTCGACTATCCAAATGTTTTACCTGGCGAATTCTCAGAATACCAAATCCATTATAAAATAAATGTTGAGTATTATACCTCACTTGGCAGCACGATGGAAGACGTCTATGATATATACTTTCCTGTAAAAATATTTCCATTACCAGAACTTTTCTATAATTCATCTAACGATGATTTAATGGTGGGCTATGTAAGTGCAGATGGTGTTTTAGACAGACCATTAATTATAGTCGAAGGATTTGATGTGGAAAACACAATGTGGCCATCACAATTATATGGAAGAACAGAACCATTTATTACGAATCACCTAAAACCAATGGGTTATGATATCTTCATATTAAATTTCGCAATTGGGGGAAAAAATCTCCAAGAAAATGCCATGGTTCTTATGGGTGCGCTTGACATGATTAATAACTTGAACCTATCTTTCGAGACCTCTATTTTGGGTATAAGTATGGGGGGGATATTGTCCAGATTTGCTTTGGCATGGGCTGAAGAGAATTCTCTGGATCACGGATGTGGACTATTTATTTCATATGATTCACCCCAAAGAGGGGCCTATGTTAATTCTCAACTTCAAAATCTTATTGCAAATTACGATGGAGGCCATTCCGAAATTGAGAATTTAGCCTTGGTTATGCAATCCGATGCCGCGAAACAACTATTAATCTATAATACTTTTGACCCCCCTGTACCCGGAGAAGATAATTCTGAGTGGGAGGGAGGGCCAATGTATAACGAATTTTTTACATATTTGAATGAATTGAATTCGACAGGATATCCCTCTGAAACAGAGAATATTGCCATATCAAATGGCCAGGGCAATGTGGAAAGCCAGAATATTTATTCATCTTATCCAGATGCAGTAGCCGGGTCTTCGTTGATGTCATTAATTATAGAGGGATATCCTGTACTAACTGTGGAAGTTGACGAAAGGGATGTATACCCAGGTTCATATTTAACCTCCTGGCCCGAAGAAAGTGTAAATGATCAGATTGCCATCCCCGTTCCATTTATGAACTATCTTAGAATTGAATATGAGCTAAACTTTAGTGGTCCCCCCTCTTTTATCTGGTCTGAGTCGGCATTAGACTTAAGAGGAGTAGTTAATGATTTGGCTTCTTCTAATGGTGCTGATATTATCAGTTGGGATTATACTCCATTTGATGAAATATTTCTCCAGCCAGATGGATCATATGCTCATGATATAATTTCGAATAACACATTAATATTCTTACTGGAAACATTCTCCAGGCATATTGAACAAGAAACGCTTTTTAAAAATATTAGTCTGGAAAATGGGGAAAATTTAGGAGGATTTCTTTCAGTGGACGGATTGTTTGACTGGATTGAAAACCCAATTCCTTCTGGTGAATACAGGGTAATACCATCATTTACAGATGTAATTGTAAGAACAACCAGTCAATTTTTAAATGATGGATTACAACAGCATTATCAATGGAATAATAATTTGATGGATTTTGAATTATTTCATGATCGGATATACACAATTGGAATTCAATCAGACGAAATCGCAAATTTTAAAGATGTGACTATAATAAACATTAATGGAAACACAGAGTCAATCAAGTTTTATGATCCCTGGTATTTGGAAAACCCAGAAGATGATATTTTGCTTTGGAATCATCCACATGAGTTTCGAAATTTTAGTGAGATTGCTATTACAGGTGAGCACAGGGTTTTCATGGAACAATATCCAGATCAAGGACTGCACTATCTACTAAAATCTCCAGAGTTAATTGCCACAGAAAATGAGATTTATCAATTTGTAGAATGGTCGGGCACTGGTGTTGATTTTGGTAATGGTACCAATGTTCCCTCTTCTGATTTAGAAACAACAGTTGTATTTATAGAGGAGAATGCACACATTAATCCGATATACACACAAATAAACAATGTGTCTGGAGATTTCACTCTAGATAGAGATGAAGTTCTAATGTTTCCTAAGAATTTCAATATCTCATTTGCAGATAATTTCAATTTAATTGTTAACGGTGAACTTCAAAATAATTCAACTGACTCAGGAGAAAAATCATTATTATTATTTGGCGTAAGTTCGTCTATTAGAAAAGAACCATCAGGTGAAATATATCTATCAAATATAATTTTTAAAAATAATTATCCGGATAGCAACATTGTTGAGATGGATTTGAAATACAACAATGAATTTGTAAAGCATTCAATTTTTGAGAATTGTGTTTTTGAAAACATTCATATTACTGCCAATGCGCAATGGACCAGTGATCATGACATTCAGCATGCAACACGCTTTGAAAGTTGTACAATAGTTAATAGCCCAATGACCCTATTATCGGAAGAAGACACTTATCATGATTTACTTTACCGCTATTCAATTCTAATGTCAAGCGATGTCAATGGCATGGACCGTAGTTTATCATCTGACATAATATTCAATGACTGCGATTATTTCAATTCATTATTACCAATAGGGGCAATTATATATGATAGTATCACAGATGATCCGCTCTTTGTTTCGGCAACAGATTATAATCTAACATATGAGAGTCCCTGCAGAGATATTGTGACGGGTCAATATGATCCAGACGGTACAATCAAAGACATCGGTGCTTATTATTTTCATCAACTACCTGGCGATGTAAATACTGATATCACAGTAGATATTTTGGATGTAAGTACTATTATCTCCTACACGATGGATGAGATAGAATTATCAGATAATCAACTATATAATGGTGATGTCAACGATGACTCACAAGTGAATATTATGGATGTAATACTAATTGTGGACTGTATTCTAAACTTTAACTGTGGCCAATTGGAAAGAAGTAAAGCCAGTGCTCTGGGTTATGGCCATCTGCGGTCAAATCAATCACATGATTTGGCACGTTCAGATGATATGGTCAATATTATTACCTTGAATGCCGATGTTCCCGTCAGAGGCGTTCAGCTGGATGTTGAGTATAATCACCAGGAACATGAGTTTACTGGAGTTGAACTGCTGGAAGATGCCTCAGGGCTTATTCTTGAGTATAATAATGAAACAACTGGCATAATTAAATTGGTATTATACCCAAATGACATGTTTCAAATTCCGATTGGAGAACATGATATTCTACAGCTGGAGTTTGATGGCTTAGAGCGCTCAACAAATAATTCGGCGGATATGACAATAACCGAGGAAATCATTTCGGGCCCCAATGGAATGAGAATCATTATCGGGGAACCCAATCTATCTGCAGATGAATTTCAACTATATCCTGCCTATCCCAATCCTTTTAATCCAATTGTGAATATTGGTTTTGATATTCCGAAGGAAAATTCTGTTCGGTTAATTGTCTTTGACATGTTGGGACGAGAGGTTGAGGTCCTCATTGATAATGATTTAAATGCGGGCACTCATTATGTTAAATGGGATGCAAGTGATATGGCATCAGGTATATACATGATAAAAATGATTTCGGGTAAAAAAACTGAAAGTTGCCTATTAGACCCCTCTATTGTTTTTAGTAGAGTTATCACAAATTACCGTCGAGAAAATGAATTATTTTTAATTCTTAGATGTGCGTGATAAGGTCTAATCATGTAAAATGGGTCTTAATGTTCGTCACATTTTCGTCACATTTATTTGATCACATAGTTCGGAAGCCTATCAATATAACTCTGAGCCAATTCAAAATTAGAATGAGTGTATATTTTTGTAGTTTCAGAACTGCTATGAGCCAATAATTTCTGCCTGTCCTCTATTGAACATCCGAGATCTCGCAATTGATTGTTATAGGTTACTCTAAAACTGTGCAAAGTAGCATGCTTGCGATTTTCAGCATTCAGAAGAGCCTGCATATATTTCCGAGGTTTCGACATTTTAGTACCTAACTTTATTTCATTCGTTTCATACAAATCAGGAAAGATTGGTGTATTAATATCTAAATCGGGGATTTCATTTAATAATTGATTTGTTAATGGAAACTCATGAATACGACGAGATTTCCTTACCAAGCTAATAATCGCCCTCTTTTCTCTATCAATATTGCCATATTTTAGCATGGCAACATCCCCTGATCTTAATCCAGTATGAAGTAATGTTAAATAATAAAGTGACCAACGACCAGCACCAGCAAAGATAATATTCAAATCATCGTCATCAAGAAGCCTGTGACCCTTACATTTAATTACTGGCAAAGTAACAAATTTGGCAGGGTTTGAGCTAATCAACTCTTCTCTGATAGCTTGATTCAACAAAAGAGATATTTCTACAATATTATTTTTCTTGGATTTAGGTTTGCATTGAAGAAAATCAATGTATTTATCTAAAACAGTTACAGAAATTTTATCTATTCGAGATATCTTGTTGTTTTTAAGATAAAGCCTGAACCGATTAATCATACTCTTCGAGTTCTTATATAATTTTTCAGTTTTTCTACTTCTCAATTGAAGGAAATGATCGAAAAATTCATCTCTATTGTTCGAAGGTTGATCAGAAATTCCAAAAAACTTGGGGTCTCCCGTCATTACTGAGAAATCCCACCGTTCCTGTATTTTCCTTGCCAAACTTTTCTTAGTCATCTTTGTGGACTTACGTAACCTTTTGCCTTCATATTCAGTTGTCCACCAGTAATATTTACTGTTAGACCTTCTATAAAGGCTTGACATGGTTTTGTCTCCTATCTATTTCAATGAGCATTTTGACGTATAGCTTGTTTTCTGTCTTTATCGGTCATGCGACCTTTATCAACAAGAAAATCTTCAACCAATTTCAGCATCTGACCATTCACCGTTCGATAATTCTGTGCTGATTCTTCAGCAAGCAAGCCCCAAACGTGTTCGGGTAATCGAATTGCTCTTGCTCTGGTTTTAGCCTTTATTGGTTTAGCCATACCCTATAACTTAGCATTATTGATAGAATGTACACAAATGGTATCTATTTCCAGATAGATTCTATTCTTGATTTTTCTATAAACCCCCTCAAATCAACATCACTCACCCTGAATCTTGTACCTACTTTGATTGCCTTTAAATCCCCTAAGTGAATCAGGTCTAATATTTTTCGATTTCTGAAATTAAGGATTTCACCGACTTCTTTGACTGTTAAGAATTTCATATTCCCCTCTGTTGCTTGTTGTCAAAAATTGTAAAATAAATAATCACTGCTTTTCAGATTTTGCCTCGTGAATGCCCATTACAGGACTTTACAGGTGGTATAGCCGAACTTTTATTGCCAAAAATGAGATATTGATGATTACCATGATAAAAAAATAATAGGCTCTTAAAACGCTTCCTTTATGAGATGCATCACTTCGTGAAGGACAATAAATTCGCATAAAAATTTCAAAACGCGAACTATAGAAACGTTAAATTTATTTTTGTAATTAGGTTTTTGTCTTATTACTTCTAATAAATAGGTTCTTATTAACATCCTCCCCCCTCTTCTATAGCTTCCTTATGAGAGTTACTTATATATTTAGTTATACCTCCAATATGTACCGTTTCATCCTTAACACTTGTACCACTTTCATCGTCATCTTTATTGTTCTCTGTCGTGAAAACAGAATATTCCTGTTTATCCGTATCACTTGGAGAGGTTGGACAAAAAGCTGGTTTCCATCTTAAAATCTTTATTCTTGTTGCCACCTTATTTGGAAGTGTTTTGCGACTTATCCTCCCTGATTTTGCAAGGAAGTTCCATGCACCGCTAACCATTTGTTCTGTGAAGCCTTTTCCACAATAATTTGCGAATGTTCTTTTTGAACCAATCCATTCCCCAGGCTGACAAACTATACTCTTCCCATTGAAATTATTGAATCTTGTTCTATACCGATTGAACCTATCCATTAATGTTGAATATACTATTAAATCTCTCGGTTTAAGATTTATATACCAATCAGATTTTATTTCTTCATCTCTGAAATATGGTATATCTGTATAAGAGTTTTTATAGAATCTTGATTTATCCAAAATTTCAGAACAAAAAGAAGCCCTATTTTTATCAGGAATATTAAAATAATCTGAAACATCACCCTTATCATTTACAAAATTGGAAAGATCACAAAGCCTAATATGTATTTTGGTATTCATTTTCTTGAGACTAACTGCCCATTTACATATGAAGCTATCTCCAGCTTCATCATTATCGGGACACAGGAAAAGTTTTTTGAATTTCATTAATTCAGAAATATTAGGAGGTATTTTATTTGCTCCTCCTGTACCTGTAATTGCCTGAAAACCATACGATAGCAAAGTATTTGTGTCAGGCTCACCTTCGCAGATGATTACATAGTCAGATTTGTACTTAGAAAGATAGTGCCAAGGATAAAAGTTAGTATACGAACCTATTGTTTGCTTTCCTTTATGATATTTGAGGTTAATGATTTTCCCCTCTTTATTAAAAATTGGAAATACCAATTGCTCTGAACCAATATTCAATCCAACTTTGAGGTCTTCCAGTACTTTCAAATCCCAAGTATCTCTGATATATTCGGGATTTTTCATAAGATTATCGTGAAATCTATTCACCTCATCCTCATCTATTGTTGTTTTAATAAACTCCTGATCATAGTAAGGTGTAGGATCAAGTCCCATTAGTTTTGCAAATTTTATAGAGTTTCCACTCGCATCACAACTATGACAATGATATTTACCAGTAACAATATTTGCTGAGAATGATTTATTGGCTTTTGTATCCTCACAGTGAAAAGGGCAATTTGCTTTGATCTCATTGCCTTTTGGTGTGGGATTCTCAAGATTACTCGTGTATAATTCTTTAAATCCCATTTTCACCCTCCAATACGACCTCATCCCCTGAATAAGGGTACAACACTGGTACACTTTCTGAATTACTATAGGGTATAGAGCCATTATTATTATTTTCTGGATACTTTGTATCACGAGAGTAAAATACCTCCCACATATCCATGTTCTTCTTAGCTTTTGTGCCTGTTAATGCTTCGAGAGCCTCTACAGCCTTCTTTGATCTTTTGAATGATGAAGTATAAATCCAGTGATCTGAATTGGGTGAGTCTGAAACTCTGTGCCACCGTTTTCTTCGTGAAAGCTTTTTGGCTATTAATGGATCGTCAGTTTGCAGTCTATACAGATGCGGATAGGTTTTCCAGACTGATGCACGGTATGTTGTTATTTGGGCGCAACTCTCCTGTTCGTTGTTCATACAACTCCTAATATTATTAACTATTTAGTTCGATTAATAATCCTTGGAAAGTAACTGAGGAAAGCTTTAACATTGAGACATAGGAGACTTGCACATTTCCTTTTTGCCCAAATTGCTATCCTCGGATACTTTTTGGGCTTATTCTTTTTTATTCAAATATAATTTCTTAATCATTTAATCTCTTAATCATACTTTGTTAAATACTATCCCGAAAAGCGGAGCGAATATAATCACTATTACAGGTTTCAACAAACAAATAGTTAACAAATATGATAATATATATTGCATTGTATTTATGTTCATAATATAATACACGATCTGCACACGACATAATTTACGAATTATGATAGGTTGGCTTAAAATAATATTTAAGATATATTGAATAAATATATGCGTGGGGTCATCGCTAAAGTGACGTTCTCACGTCGGGCGAGAGTCTCTAAATAAAATACTTCCTTCCTAATATTTTATTCAAAAAACAGAAGCAGGCTTTCTAAATATTCGTAGTTCCTTCTAAGCAGTGTAATTAGTGGTAAACTGTCAACATCAAATGAAATTATGAACAGAATCATTTAGCTTTTCCATTTATGATTACATGCCTTGCATTCACATTTATAAGGTAAAAATGGTATCATAATTAATCCCAATCCTAAACTAATAAATATTATTATTAGAACAACACAACCAATATCACGTTCATTAGTTGTGTATTGAAACCCACATTTAGGACAGCTAAATTTACCTTTATATAATTTTATTGGTTCATTATTTAGGGAATGTTTGGGACTGTAAGAATTGGATATAACTTCAGCAAGATGGTTTTCATCCAATGCACAAAGTTCGACACCATATATCGACGCGTTCACCCCATCATTAATCGTGCATCTGTAAAGTGAATATGCAGAAAAATCAGTAACACTGCCAGAATCATGATTGGAAGTGTTATTTTGATGTTCAGGATCAAGCCACTCACCACAATGTTTACATTTCCTTGCTTCTATTTGAATATCTTCAGCACAGTAGGGGCATTTTTTCATTTTATCATCCCCCTAATGCAATTAGCAATCCACCAACAGCAATAAGCATATAAGCAACTTTTTGTTTGTCCTGTGAGTCCTTTGTAAATGATTGCAATTCTTCTAAATCACAATCTGAGCAGTCGTCTGAGGTATTGCTATATAGCATCCCTGCGCCTGCCATAATTAAAATGCCACCAAACCGAGTAACTACAGTGGAATTGTCAGTTTCTGAAATTACTGGGCCTATTTGATCTGGGCCTGTTTGATCTGTATAACAGTCAAATTCAATAGGTTTACCTTCATTATCACTAATAGAAAGAATTTGATCACAACTAATAGGAAGAGAGTTTGTAAAATTTGTAAACGAAGTATCAGAATATTTGATATTTCCTAATACTTGCGGGTCATTACTTTTACTTTTTGACAAAGTATAGGTATAAAATACTTTTCCATTTGTAATACCATCAAATTCTACTTGTTGAAGATAATATTCCTTATAGCCAATTGCTGAATTTTTCTCATAAGTTATTGTGTCAGCAAATGCAGATGCAAATAGTATGGTAATAATAAGTATTTTCATATTTCCTCTTTTAATAAATTTTCCATTTTTCAATCCATAATACATCGGACAGAAAACCCACATCGCTTATTGGTGCTGAGGCGTAGGATTTCTGAAGTGCTGTAATGCAGAAGCCGATACCAGGCTTCGTCACTACTGGTTACTGAATATGACCAGAAGTAACCGACGTTACCAATACTGTGGTAGTTGCCATCGTTATCGTTACGGTACCCATCGGGAAGGGCAATAAAACCTGATGAACCAAATGCAGAATCATTCATCAGGTCTCCATCCTCCCATAGATTGCCATTTCCTGCTAATTGACTGCCTTGATCCGTTCCTCTATAAGATGTATCATGAGCTTCTTCATAACTCATCCCAAGATACATCTCAAGTTCCATCCATTCATCGTCAGATGGGATATGCCAACTCTCTGGGCAAATTCCCCTTTCATCATCTACTGCAAACCAATTGAATAAAAATCCAAATAGTTCTCCATTTGTTGGATCATCCTCATAAAGTGAATACGCTCCTGTTTGGTTGACATCTAAGTTGCCCCAATCATTGCCATTGAATCCTGTTGGAATGGGATCACCATTTCGATAGTGTGAAACCCTCAAATTTTCCCCCATCCATTGTTGTTCGCCAATAACAATTATGCTATATACATTTCCATCAATATCAACAATATAACTGTAATCACAACTCCCATCACTATATAATGCTTCAGGATTGTAATTACCAGCATTTGGATCAGTACATCCTAAGTATTCAGGATTGAGAATAATATCAACTAAAATAACAATATCAATAATATTCAAATAGAAGTCTTGGTTAATATCCATGTAGTCAATATAATACTCTCCATCGAGAACTATTCCCACAAGTAATACAATGTCATTTACGTTAATAAACCCATCCATCGAGATATCACCAATGCTCGGGTATTCACAAGAATCATCATTAATCGTTGAATTTGGATCATAATTCAATGCCCACAAATCCATACAGCCAAAACATCCGTTGTCATTTGAGGGGTCATCGTCACAAACGTCACAATCATCAACATAAGATGAGCCATCACAGATTTGTGCGCAATCAAAAAACAAGCAATCCCCCTCTATATTTGCATCTGAATTAAAATTGCATGCATAAATTTCCATACACCCTATTATTGTAGGAATACATGTACCATCATTAATTGTAGCATCTGGATTGTAGTTAATAGAATTAATCTCAGTACAACCTAATATAGAATTAACCTGAAGTTCAACTTCTGAAAAACCCAGTGCTGTAAAAACATCATCACCGTTTAATAGTGCAGGAATTATATTACTAATTTCAATTTGCTCACTTGCATCCCAAAACCTGTAGATAATATTTGCTCCCTCTTCAAATCCATCTATCTCTGGAGTATCAGGGTTATCTTGAGATAAGAATATTTGAATAGGGGATGTGATTTCATCGGTTAGTTGAATCATTCCTACGCATTCATTAATATTGAAAATTCCAATCTCGTCTCCAACCCTAAGATTGATTTCATCCAAGATTGCAGAATTTACATATATACCCATTGGGTTGAGTGGGATGCCTTGCCAGTTTTGCTGAAAGTGCTGGTCAATGTCTGATAAGTAATAGCAAGAGCCATCATTAATCGTTGCATTTGGGTCATAGTTGATTGCTAATTCATCCGTACATCCAATGTAATCACAACTACCATCATTAGAATAGGAATTTTCATTGAAATTTATAGCTAATGAATCGGTACACCCATAATCACTATCAATATTAAATAACCATATATCACCTTGTCCGCTACCGAATGAAAATGTTGATCCTGCTATAATATAACTAAAATTATCCAATTGTTGAATCGAGTTACCGTAGTCCCCTGAGTTGCCACCGAAAATTCTGTTCCATTGTTCAATGCCGTTAGAATCTACCTTTATTACAATTGCATCATTGCTCTCTATGCCGAATGACGAAGTATTTCCTGTTAACACAAATCCTCCACCGGAAATTTGCTGGACTGATTTACCTACATCATTTTCAGTTCCACCGAAAGTTTCGTTCCATACCTCATTTCCTTGGCTATCAGTTTTAATCAACCAAATATCTCGACCGCCCTCTCCATATGATTCTGTATACCCTGTTATTATATAACCTTCATCAAGGGTTTGTTGGACTGAATATCCTTCTTCTTCCTGATTACCACCAAATGATTGATTCCATTGCTCATTACCTTCAGAATCAGTTTTTATCAGCCAAATATCATCATCCCCCACTCCAACAGTTATTCTACCTACGATAATGTAACCGTCATCATTAGTTTGACGTACACAATAGCCAATATTATGATAAATTTCACCAAACGACCGATTCCATTGCTCATTGCCTTCATGATCAGTTTTTATTAGCCAAATATCAGTTCTGTCACCCCCACCAGATAATCTTTTAAAACCAATTATTAAATATCCACCATCAGTTGTCTGAATGAAAAAATTCCCAACTTCATCCCATAATTCGCCATACTTTCTATTCCACAGTTCACCTCCCTCAGGATCAGTCTTTATAAACCAGATATCGCTTGCTCCTGCACTATTGGAATTTGTATATCCAACAATTGCATATCCGCCATCACTCGTTTGTTGAACTGACAAACCAACATCATTTTGAGTCCCACCAAACGATCGATTCCATTGCTCATTACCTTCAGAATCAGTTTTAATTAGCCATATGTCACGACCACCCTCACCAAGAGTCTGAGTTTCACCTACAATTATCAATCCATTGTCAGTTGTTTTTTGAACAAAGTTTCCTCTTTCGGTATCCGTTCCACCAAATGTCTTAGTCCAAAGAGTATCTGGTTGAGCAACTAAATTGACAGTCAGTAAAACAAATATAACTAACTTTTTCATTTCTTCCCCAAATGGTTAAACAAAAAACCCGCAGGAATCCCACGGGTTTGAATATTTTTAAATATGTAATTGTATCTTCATATCCTTAGATTAATTAATATCCTTCAAAAACGAACGTGAAATTACAAAATAATAATGAATTGAAAGAGATTTATCTATATATGTTTACTTGATATACACCTCCAATCTTTGAAGTGTTGCTCAAATCTATAGATCAGAGTATCATTATCAAAAATATGGATGTAGGGAGGGGCAATTAAGTAACCCCAATGCATGTCACAATAGGGAGTCTCTTCAATTAATAGTCTGTAACCATTGCTTTTGGCAAATAGTTTGATGTGTTCGAGTGTGTATTCCTCGTGGAGTTGGAAATGCATGATTATCCTTCAATAAATCAAACAAAGGTTAGGGGATTTTGCTACAGCTTTACAAGGCGAATCATATTATCCGAGTATCAATGAGACAAGAGATACAACATCTAAAATATCAATTACTCCATCCCCTGACAAGTCTCCAATTTCAAGTTGTTCATATGTAGGGATGTATGAACTTAAAATCCAGTCAACCATAATAACGATGTCAAGAATATCTACTTCGCTATCAGTATTTAAATCACCGAGAATATTTATACATGTCCCATCATTAACATTAGCTTCTGGATTGTAGTTTGGAGAACTCGGGTCAGTACACCCATAAACAATCTGATCTTCAAACCAAATTCTCAAGGCTAAGGAGTTATCTAATACAAATGGGTTTGGATTGCTTTGATAATTAGCGATTTCCCATGTTCGTTCAAGCTCTTCTGGGTCAACTTCATCTAAATAATTCCAATCAAGTAAATCATCTTTTTGTAATTCCCAGAAGTTCTGATCTGCTACATCGTTGTAAATGGCATTAAAATAAAACATCGCTCTTGCGGAGTTGCCTTTGTGGTCTTCTCGTGGTTCAAACCTTTCATTAGAATTATTCAGTTTTTCGGCATATTCGTCAATGTATTCATCTGGAATTGTAGTAATGTAGTAGTCATCTCTAAACCATTTATCTGTTTCGTCATCTGGGATTTCTGCAAAAGGGTCATTGCCACGAGATGAGTTGACATTCGATCTGCAAGGAAAGAGGTGGTGCATATCACTTTTTTGAGGTTCATCCCCTGCACCCATACTTTGAGGGAATGTATGCTCACAGTTGATTCCTTGACTATAGGCATTGGAGCTTGGGTCTTGATTAAGGTCAAGAGTTATTGTGTATCCACTATATA